>Ga0213831_1000830_pt1 | contig 13282 bp, 7 predicted proteins | sample SWATP12_FD_163421 | JGI IMG/M metagenome (GOLD analysis project Ga0213831, IMG submission 163421) | Coastal seawater microbial communities from Marineland, Florida, United States - SWA TP1 #2 | ecosystem: Environmental > Aquatic > Marine > Coastal | place: USA: Florida | collected 2016-08-06 | reverse complement strand
CGACGGCCTGCGCAACGGGCATATCGACATTAAGCTTCACTGGGTGAGTATTCATATAATCACTGACTTGCAACGATTCCATTTTCAATTCTCCAGCCGTGGCGCCTAATGTGACCGATACTGCAACTTATTTGGCGTTACGGCACTTCAATTATTTTTAACCACATGTGAAAGCAGTATTCCCCCACACTTTAAGATTAGACGTTACGTTGAATACAAGCCAGCATATTTAACACTAAACTAACAAATATTTTTTGGCAGTTAGTCTTTGTAAATTGCCACTTTCACTTCACCATTTATGTCGATGCTAGCTCGGTACATACCCGCAGAATTAAACGGCATTGCTACATTACCCTTTGCGTCAATAGCTATTACGCCGCCATCGCCACCAGCTTTCACTAGTACGTCGTTCACTACTGTATTCGCAGCATCGCTTAAGCTTAACCCCTGATACTTCATGCGTGCGCAAATATCAGCTGCAACGTTGTATCGAATAAAGTACTCGCCATGCCCTGTAGCTGATACTGCACAGCTCTCATTATCGGCATAAGTACCAGCACCGATCACAGGTGAATCACCAATACGTCCATAACGCTTGGCGGTCATACCGCCGGTTGATGTTCCCGCAACAATGTTACCGTTACTGTCTAACACTACAGCGCCAACCGTACCGAAACGTTCGTTACCTTCCTGTGAACCGTAGCCGTTAGAGGCTTGCTCCATGCGTGCTTTCGCTTTATCTAGCGCTTGCTTGCGAAATTCAGTATCAAAAATAGTGTTGTCCACTTGCTCAAGACCATGTTCTTTTGCGTATTCTTCAGCACCTTTCCCAGAAAGCATAACGTGTGGAGATTCATTCATTACCAACAACGCTGCCTCAATGGGGCTTCTGATTGTTTTTACCCCTGCAACTGCTCCTGCATTTTTATTGCCGCCGTGCATGATGGACGCATCAAGTTCGTGTTGACCGTCGAAGGTATATACCGCACCTATGCCGGCGTTAAACAATGGTGAGCTTTCTAAAATTTTAATGGTTTCCACCACTGCAACCTCACCTTTTTCACCTTCCTTCAATAAGGAATACCCATGTTGCACCGCTTCGGTTAACACCCTTTTGTAGTTTGCTTCTTTCTCCGGCGTCATCATTGTTTTCAAAATGGTGCCGGCACCACCGTGAATAGCAATAGCAACACGTGGTTTCTCTTGAACGGTATCAGTCGCTAATGCAGCGTTACTTGTTAGAAATAAGGAAGTTGCTAGCGCACCTAACGCACAAAGCGAGTGGAGAACCTTTTTTGACGGGTGAACAAATTGAGATGGCTTCAATGACTTTACTCCTAATTGCTGTAAAAAATGAGCGTTATCTTTCCGATATCTTGCGCTACACGTAACGGTTCTTTCGGCTCATTTGAATGCATTTTTGTATGACGCTAGCCGTAAGATGACACAAATAGAAATGCTAGGCTACGTCAAGAAGTTCTAGAAATGTAGTAAGGTCTTCTTTGATGGAGGGCAAAAGTGCATCAGCCTCTTGCCATTTTTTCGTTTTTGATAATTCCCACAAACTTTCAAAGTCCCGTTGTAGCTGAACTGCACCAATGTCTGCAGACATTCCTTTAAGCTTCAAAGAAAGTACCTGAGCTTTCTCGAAGTCGCGGTTATCTACGGCATGTTGCAACAGTTTGAGCTTGTCAGGTGCACTTTTCGAGTACAGTTCACAAACGCGAGAAAAGAGTGCTTTATCCCCCATAATTCGTGCAATAGCATCATCTTTTTCCCAACATCCATCTAATCTCTCAGCACTAAACGAGTCAGCGCCTTTATTTGTTCCTTCTTGATTCACTCTGGCCTTATCTGTGTCTAATACGGTTGAGGAAACTATCGTAGAGGGCGAGTAAGTGACAGGGGAAGGCCAACCTCGTTCCATTTCTTTTGTGATGGCGTTTAGCATACTATCAACCAGTGGTGCCTTTTTATCGTCGCTATTATGAGTCTCGTGATCGCCTTGCTCTGCAGCAGCTATACGCGTTACCTGATGCACTAACCATTGCTTCACCTTGGGTATAAGCACTTCAGCCATAACAGGCTTCGTTGCGAAATCATCCATACCCGCCGCTAGACATTTCTCTTTTTCACCGAGCATGGCATTAGCTGTCATGGCAATTATAGGAACGTCTTTGTGTAATGATCCTGCTTTGCCTTCGCGAATAGCTTGGGTGGCGTCGTACCCGTTCATATTGGGCATCTGACAATCCATAAGTATGCTATGAATTCGTCGACCTTTGCTTTCACATCTGGCTAAAAAGGCTATCACCTCCTCACCATCACTACAGGTAAATAAATTAACAGGTAAGCCTTCAAGAACGCCTTTCGCTACCTCTCTGTTAATCATATTGTCATCGACTATCAACAGATTGGCGTTTTCAATAGAAAACTGCTGTTCTGTGTCGTCTTCGACACCTGTTTCATCTAAAGCAGTCTTTGTTTTTCTTTGATCAAATGAGATATCTGAGGGGGTTAATGTATATCCTGAAAGTGCAGCATCTATTCCCTGTTGCACTATGGCAAAGCTCGATCTAAACAATGGTTTAGGCAAATAAAGTGGCACTACGTGATTGAATTTAAAGGGGGTGCCTTCTAATTTCTGAAGAATATAAACCACGGGCAATGAACCCGCATTTTTACTCGCCGTTTGCGTTTGCCAAATATCGTCTAGGTTATCAATGAGTGGGCTGGCTTCATCCACAATTATCGCATTAAACTGTGCCCAGTTTATTCCGTCAAATCCAGATTGCCCGTCTAACACTTGAGGCTCAGCGCCAACATGCAAAGCTAAGCTACAAATATTTTCTTCTAATGGTGGATAATTTGCAGAGACGCCTATGCTCACCCCGTTAAGAAGCACACTCTCGTTTTCCATCGACATTTTATATTCAAAAGTGATATCAGAGGTGGTTTCGGGAAGCGTGATAAAAAATGAGAACGTACTGCCAACACCGATTTCAGAATTGAAAGTAATATCCCCACCCATAAGCTGGCTCAACTGCTTGCAAATCGACAGGCCCAGACCCGTTCCGCCATATTGTGTTGCTACCGAAGAATCTGCTTGAGTAAATGCAGTAAACAGTTTGGGCTGGTTCTCTTTTGCTATTCCCACACCGGTATCTGAAACGCTGAAATGAAGCTGTTGCGTGCCCTCATCTACATCACCTATCGACACTTGCAGCTTTATATGACCTTTTTCAGTGAATTTAATCGCATTATTTAACAAATTACTGATGATTTGGTTAATTCGATGTGGGTCTGAATTTATTTCAACAGGCGGAAGGCCTGTTGTATCAACCAGTAGCTGTAGCCCTTTGGCTGCAGCCTTTACTGCAAAAACTTTGGCGATAGACTCAATGAGCGCTAAAGGGTCGAAGTACTGGTTATTTATCTCGAGTTTACCGGCTTCAATCTTAGACAAATCAAGGACATCATTAATCAAAACACTCAGGTTGTTACAGCTAATTTCCATCATAGAAACAAGCTGTTCTGCCTTTTCATTAAGTGGCTGACGTTTAAGTAGCGCCAACGACCCCATTACTCCATTTAATGGTGTTCGCATTTCGTGGCTAATGTTGGAAATAAACGAACTTTTCACGCGACTTGCTTTGCGCGCCTCTTGCGTTACCTCAACCAGCTCTTTGGTTCTGCTTACCACTTTCTCTTCAAGTTTAAGGTTTACCCTTTCAATGGCATCTTTGGCTTTTCGCTCATCGGTTACATCGCGAATAACAACCGCAACGCCAGAGAACTGTGACTGCTCCCCCCAAATGGTAGATGCAGTGATAAGTAACGTGTGCTCTTCGTTGTCGTCACTTAAGTAAGGGGTTGTAAAGGTAACTTGCTTTCCTCCTTTATTCAGTACGGTTTCTAATCCTAATAATGAGAGCTGTTCAAATGATGAATAATGGTGATTAATAATAAGTTGGCTTGGAATCCCGAAAAGCGCTTCAGCCGCCATATTCCAGCTTTTCACTACACCTGAAGAGTCAACGCTAAAAATGGCGTCTTTAGATATGGCAATAATGGCAACGGACTCACCACGCACCTTAGCCAGCTCGATGTTTTTACTATTACTTCGATGAAAGAATAGTAAGACACTGACAAAAATTAACGACACCACGCCTATTACGCTGTAAACACTAATTCTCTTCTCATTAATGAGCGCATTAACTTCTGATTGAGACAACGAAGTATGGAGAAAAAATGGCGAAGTTTTATGATTCCCATTTATGGTAAAAGCCCGTGTGACAGTGTACAGCACTTCATTAGACTCTGCTGCCAGGCTTATTTTGGCTTGGCCTGCTTTTACCGGGCGGTTAAATTCGCTTGCCCAGTTTACTGAAGGGTTTAAGTCTCTTGAAAATGATTTATTACTGTCCGGATGGATCACAAAGAACCCTTCGCTATCAGTAATAAAGAGTATCTGCTTTCCAATTAACGCCTGTTCCATTTGAGACAAAAGAAACTGTGCGTTGACGTTCATTATGATAAAACCATAACGGTCGCCTGAGTCATTAAAAATAGGGAGAGACAGGCGAATGACACTTTTATAGGGAAACTCGAGTTGCCCATACTCACGATTTAGGTTGATATCAGAAATGTAAAACTCGCCTTTGTTGCGCTTTATACTTTCTTTAAAGTAGTTTCTCGCCGACTTTGGTTGCAAGTCGATATCATCTACTATAGAAACGCTCCCTCCATCCCTTTCCACTCGAATAAACTCATTCCCCTGTTCATTAGCTTTGATTACCCGCAGCTGCTCAACCTCTTCATTATTCTCTATAAACGCCACAAAAATGGTTTGTAAACGCTGTTTCCACTGTAACAATGTCGTGCCGTCTTTAGGGTCGACATTGGCATTTTCAGTTGCGCGAACGATGCCGCTTATTGGAGGAGTTTGGTGTAAAAAATTAAGCGCATTTATATAAGTTCGCACTTGAGTGCCTGCTGCGTTTTCTGCACTGACCGCACTTTCTTCGAGTGCCGCAAAAGTTTGTGCTTCTGCCGTAGCCTTAATGTTACTTTCAAAAAGCCCCACCACCAGCACAACAAGCACAGTTGCAAGCACTAAGGCTAACCCTAAAGTGTTTTTAGCTTCATTGATGGAAGAGCTAGGTTTGAAGAGCGACAAGCAGGTAATATCCGTATAAATTTTGATAACTTAAAGCTAGTCACCATTCAAAAAATGTGCAAGTTTCAGGCTTTGGATTATTCGCAGACATAAGAAAGCTTAGATGATAATTACTGATATCGTTATGCTTTCATTAAGTCGACATCCCTATTCGCTGCTCATAATAACACCAGCATTTGGTATTCAATTTCTCGCGGTGTACACTGCCCTCAATATTTCTCTAACAACGCAATAGTGGTTATGCACGCACCTACATTTTTGTGGCACGATTTTGAAACCTTTGGCACCAGTCCACAAAAAGATCTTCCTTGCCAATTCGCCGCAGTAAGAACAGATATGGACTTAAATGTGGTTGGCAAACCGATCAATATTATGAGCGCCATTGCAAATGATTATTTACCACACCCTGAAGCCTGTTTAGTCACAGGAATTACGCCTCAACAAACCATTAGGGACGGTTCAAACGAAGCAGACTTTGCAGCGCGGATCTATCAAGAAATGTCGACGCCGAACACATGTAGCGTGGGCTTTAATAGTATCCGATTTGACGATGAGGTTTCGCGTTATCTATTTTACCGCAACTTTTATGACCCCTATTCACGCGAGTGGAGAAATGGCAATAGTCGCTGGGATATTATTGATTTGGCACGTGCTTGCTACGCACTAAGACCTGAAGGTATCAATTGGCCGCGCCGAGAAGATGGTGCGCCAAGTTTTAAACTTGAAGCGCTAACGGCAGCTAATAATATTGGTCATGATAACGCTCACGATGCGTTAAGTGATGTGTATGCCACTATCGCGCTTGCTAAACTGATAAAAGAAAAGCAGCCGCGCCTATTCGATTATGCATTGTCATTACGCAGCAAGCACACCGTTATGCAGCAAATCGATACCAGCAAACCTTCTGTGTTACTTCATATCTCGTCTAAGTTACCCGCTTCCCAAGGATGCTGTACTTGGGTAATGCCTGTGGCAAAACACCCAACTAATAACAACGCCTTTATCGCTATTGATTTGTCGCACGACATCGACAGCTTAGTGAATGACACGCCAGAAGAGATAAGAACTGCGCTCTACGCCCCGTCAGATACATTTGACGATGCAGCAGAGAGACCAGGGCTTAAACTCATTCATGTAAACCGCTCGCCCTTTATCACCACTGCTAAAGCCATGACTGAAGAGAACGCCGAACGGTTAGGCCTGAATCGCGAGCGCTGTTTAGACAATTACAAAGCGCTTGCTTCACTGCCCGAACTCGCTAGCAAACTAGTCAGTGTTTTTGATGAAGAGATCCAAAGTAGCGAACAAGATATTGATCACGCCTTATACAGTGGCGGGTTTCTTAATGACGAGGACAGAAGGTGGTGTGAGAGCGTAATAAACGCTCAGCCAGATGATTTAGCGACATTGGGTGATAAAACTCAGCACGAAGGACTTAAAAAGCAATTGTTCCGTTACCGAGCTAGAAATTTCCCCAACACGCTAACAGCAGATGAAATGACAAGATGGCAATATCATCGTCAGGCTCGCCTGACCGACCCTGCCTTTCATGGCTCGATTACTCTGGAAACCTATATGATGAGGTTAGAATCACTGGCTCACGAGCATAGCGACAACCCTGAGAAACAGGCCATATTACGTGCTCTTTACCAATATGCCGAAAACCTTTGACGAGCGTTTTAGAACGCCTTAAATTAATAGCTGTAAAAAATAGACAGGCCGATAAAAGTCAACGTCAAGTAATCGATAGATGCCGCCGATAAAAAGAATACACGTGCGCAAGGGAATAAAGATGTTATGAATGGCGTAACAATAAGCTTCGATAAATCAAGAACCTATATCAACTTACAGCTAAATCCTTCTGATTTCACTTCAGAAGTTGATAGTAGGGAAATAAGAAAGCAATTAGAAAGCGGTGAAACTAAGCGTCTCTATGTTTCTGAAAAAGCCCTTAAGTCGGCCTGTGATACAGCGAATCATTATTTTAAAACCGGTGATAGTACCGTTGTTCAAGAGCGTATTGGCGAGCGCAAAAATGCTGAAATTGAATTCCGTATCCCTGAAGATGGGATGCAGGCAAGTCTAATTCTAACTACGCCTTATGGCGGTAAACTCCCCACGCTTGGCACCATCAAATCTCTTGCGGTAAAAAACAGAATCGTTCGCGGATTAAGTACCAAAGTCATTGAGTCTATGCTCAATCAAGCGAGACAATCGCCCCCTGGCGCGGTGCTTGAGCAAATTGTCGCTAAAGGCTTGCCAGCGAGAAATGGCAAAAATTCTAAATTTGTTCCTCTTGTTCCAAATGCGCTTGAAAGAGTATTGAAACCTCAAACCGGTGATGGTGAGCGCGTTGACATGCGTAACCTAGGCGAAGTTATATGCGTCAAAGTAAATACACCAGTATTGAGAAGAACTGAGCCGACAAAAGGGCGTTCTGGCTTTGACATCAAAGGAAATAAAATACCTGCTGTAGCTGGGGAGTGGGTAAATTTCAAAATGGGAAGCGGTACCGTTGTATCAGACAGCGATGCCAACTTGTTAATGTCAGCAATTTCTGGAATGCCCAAATATCGCGACCAGATAATGAACATTGACGACACCTTCATCTGTAGCGGCGTTAACGTTGGCTCTGGGCACGTAAACTACGAAGGCGCAGTACTCGTTAACGGCGACGTTACAGAAAAGATGCAGATCAAAGCAGCCGGTGATGTAACTATTAACGGTTTTGTCGAGTCGGCTTACATAGAGTCAGGCGGTGACATTATTATCACTGAAGGTGCAATGGGTAAAGTTAACGACACCCATGGTGAGTTTCAATGTAAATTAGTCGCAGCTGGCAGCATTCACGTGCAGCACGGTCAAGGCATAGATATTCAATGTAGCGGCAATATTACGGTTGGTCGCCAATTGGCTTATAGTCGTTTACGTTGCGGCGGTGCGGTGATTGTGGGGCAAATTGATAAACCCATGGGGAATCTTTTTGCGTGCGACATTATCAGCCAGGATCGCGTTGAAGCGGGCACATTAGGTGCGGTTTCAGGTAGCACATTAAAAGTCGATTTTAGCCCTGGTTTTAATCAACTATTAGAGCGCAAAGACTCTTTAGATGAACTTTTGAAGCAAATTCGTGAAAATAACCTGAAGCACAAAGAAAAGATAAACCTTATTCAGAGTAAAAAAGTGCCTAAGGAACTGCAGCGTAAAGTAGCCGAGGCATTAGAGCTTTTCAATAACGAAAGTGCTTTGCTAGAGTGGCTTGAAAATAAAGCTAACGACGTTAAAGCAGCGAAAGAAAACTATCAGTCTGACATTAAGCTTATCGCAAATAAGCGCCTTTACCCTGGTGTTTCAGCTAAGCTTAACAATCGGAACTGGCGCTCTGAGCGAGAGTATGACAGAGCGCAGATTCGTTACGATTCACATCAGTGGCACTTCGACCCGCTGATTTAGCTTAGCTGACCTTCTGAAATTACTGTGCCACCGAGACATTACCATACCCTTGGCGTTTTGACTGGTACAGTGCTTTCATCGTACGTTCAAACCACTCGGTAAATTCTTCGGACTCCCTCAGTTCAGACAAGCCCATCGCGGTTTTAAAGTTGGTAACAATAGTGTGGTGAGTAGATGTGCATTCTAAGAGCCTGTCAGCGAGTGTTTTAGCTGCCTTTAATTCTGTCTGAGGGCACAAGATAATAAATTGTTCGCCGCTAAAACGAGATACAACATCAACTTCTCTCACCGTATTCAAACAATTTGTTGCCACAGCTTTTAGTGCCTCTTCCCTGGCTGCTGGCTCAATTGCATCTCTATCTTCGCTCACTGGAATCAATTCAATTACGATTAATGAAGCCGTAGTATGGAATCGATGGAAACGAGAGATTTCTTCTTCTGCCCTCTGAATCATATGATTACGGTTATAAAGCCCGGTGACGGTATCGTGAGCGGATAAAAAGGCGAGGGTTTTGTTTTTTTCTAACAGCGTCGCTTGAAGCGCACCTATTTCATCATTTTTCTGATTAATTATACGCTTATAGCCACCCACATTACGATTTCTCAGTATAAAGAGTAGGAAGATTAAAATTACGATGATTGTGCTTAAAATCATAACCATATAATTACGGCTATAGCGAACCTGGACGTTATTCCACTGCTTATAAATTTCAACCTTACGCGTTTCTGGAATACGCTCAATCGCGAAATTTAGCTTATCGACTAAGTGACCGTAAGACTTATTCACACCAAAGGCTAGAGAGTCGAAGGGCTCAGCATAGCCAACAATATTTAAGTCTTTTAACTTTAAATTGTTGATGTGCATGTTGACGCTCATAAGTGAGCCCACCATCACATCAAACTCATCATTCGCCAATTGTTTAAGCCCTTCTTCTTCAGAAGGAATGAGCTTCAGTCGCAACCCGGGGTAATGACGGGAAATATATTCAACCTGGCGATAACCTTGAACAATACCTACAGTCCGGTTGCCCACTCCGGAGTAACCTTGAAGCATTGGCATTCCAGCCTTGGCCACTAACACGTTGGGGGCTTCAAAATAAGGCACGCTAAAGTCGAGAAACTGTTTGCGATAATCGGAAGTATTGAGCATTGGGATAACTTGGCATTTCCCCTGCTGAACATACTCCAGGCTTTGTTGCCAACTCTCGGTTGGAACAAGGGTAAACGTTAACTCAGATATTTCAGAAATGAGCTGCATATACTGTGCAGAGATACCTACGTGGATACCATTTCTGATTGCCTCGTAAGGCGCCCAGTTAGGATCTATACAGTATGTTACGTCGTTAGATTGTTCAGATGCTGCTTTATGTTCAGTTTCTGCTTGTAGGAACGCGCTAGAACAACTCGCTCCTACAAACAACACTGTGCAAAGCAGATATTTTCTTATTTTTTTCAACTGCACACCCAAAACATGTGAAGATATCGATGACAACCGCGAAGTATTAAGCGTAAATAGAGAAAAAGCAATTATTTAGCTGATAATCTTGCTTTTCTTCTAGGTAACACTCTGCTTTTGTTGAAAGTCTACGTTTTCATAACGTTTGTCAGTCATAATTTCCGCCAGACTTGAGACCGCTTTTTCGATATCGGCAAAACTCAAATACAACGGAGCAAACCCTATTCGAAGAATATTAGGTGCACGAAAGTCTGCTATGACACCTTCAGCAATCCATGCTTGGCAGATGGCATAAGCATCATCATGAGCGAACGCCAACTGACTGCCTCGATTGTCGATGTTAGGGCTAACTATGGAAAACTTTTCAAGAAGGCCTGCGCGTTTGGCTTCTGCAACAAAAAATGCTTGTAGTTTTTTAGATTTTTCATCAATCGCTTTAAGTGACACATCTTCAAAAACATCCAGTGCCGCATCTAGTATACTCATACCGATGATTCCTGGTGTACCGCACAAATTTTGCTTCACTGAGTTATCACCAGCGTAGTCTGGCGAAAACGAAAAAGGCGAACTATGCCCCATCCACCCCGATAAAGGTTGTTGATATTGTGCTTGATGCCTTTTGGCAACGTAGATAAACGCTGGCGCGCCTGGACCACCATTTAAATACTTGTACGTACAACCAACCGCAAAATCCACATTGCATGCATCGAGACTGACGGGAAATGCCCCTGCGCTGTGCGCTAAGTCCCATAAAGTTAAAATGCCCTTTTGATGGGCCTGCTCGGTAACGGTTTGCATATCAAGCTTGTTACCGCTTCTGAAATTTACCTGTGTTAGCATCAACACGGCAATATCATCAGTTAGCTGTGACCCAATACATGCCTCATCAACATAGCGAATACTGTAATCACTACCAAGTAAGTCAAGCAAGCCTTGCACCATATATATGTCGGTAGGAAAATTATCGCGGGTAGTCGCTATCACCTTTCGACTGGGGTGCATTTTTAACGCCGCACTTAATACTTTAAATAAATTAATAGAAATGGAATCACAGCAAATAACCTGGCCACTTTTAGCGCCGATCAGACCGCCAATTTTATCGCCCACTATTTGAGGAAGGTGGATCCACTGATGTTTATTCCAGCTTGTGATGAGCCCCTGCCCCCACTGATTATTTACCACTTCGTCTGCACGCTGCTTAGCTTGCTTAGGTAAAGGTCCTAAAGAGTTGCCGTCTAAATAAACTGTGTTGTCAGGAAGCAAAAACTCTTGTGCCTTGTTGCGAAGCGGATCTTTCAAATCCAGTTGCTGAGCTGAAAAAACCTTATTCATCATGTTCACTAATAACCTTAAGTAAAGCATCAAACGATGTTGATTCCGGGTGGAGCCAGTCAAAATGGCCACCGTTTATTATTATTTTTTTACTGGCACCGATTAACTCAGCATGACGCGCTGGTACTATATTATCTGCATCGCCTTGGAGTAGCGAAACCGGCATTGTACTGAGTTCAGGGTTTGGCGTAGCGCTTTGGTACTTAGCGGGAAGTTCTTCTGGCGTGCCATTCATAAATCGTTCAGTAGCCGACTGACAACTATTATGACCCCGCGCGTAGGTTTGAATATCGGTAATTGCCCCTATTCCAATGACGCGTTTAAGATTAGTGCGCGTTAGATTCAATGAAGACGATGATAAGCGCTGTGCTGCCAGAAGCGCTAAATGGCCGCCAGCAGAATGGCCTACAATGAAAATACTTATATACCGCCCTTCTTTCTCAATTCGTTTTAGGGCTGTATTAATTGCCTGTGTTACGTCGTCCAAACTACCAGGCCAACCACCACCTTCATCGCCCACGCGCCGGTACTCAGGTACATAGACCCCCATTCCTAGCTCAGCCAACGCCTTATACATCCCTTTCGCATGTTCGTAGCCGTAGGCATTCAGCCAACATCCGCCATGTATAAAAATTATCGCCTTATCTGCATACATTTCGTTGTCAGACGAACGTCCATGCCAGGTATAAACCGTTTGTAGCGCGTCATTACCGTAACTAAATTGCTCATCAGCTTCGCTGGTTGGCAAGTCATCCAGCGCAGAGTAAGGCACCTGACTTTTCGTCCGTCGGTTATTTATAGGTTGCTCAGTGTTGGTATGGGTGAGAGTGTGGGTGTCATCGTTAAAGGTGTTTACTAACAACGATGAGCCAGCTTGTGCTTTAGCAACAAGCGGTAGTGTGAATAACGCTAACACTAGTGTTGTGGTGTAGATAAGGTAAATAACGGTCTTCATGCTTTATTATTTTTATTCATATTGAACCACAAAGCGCAACCAATGTGATTACGCTCTGTGATTAAATATTTTACATGTTAGCCATCAATCGTGGCTTAAAGCATTTCAACAGCTAGTGCCACACCTTCACCGCCGCCGATACATAGAGATGCAATACCTTTGCGCCCCCCGCGTTGCTTAAGTGCATGAAGTAGAGTTACTAATATACGCGCACCCGATGCACCAATTGGGTGACCCAATGCACAAGCGCCGCCCTTTACATTCACCTTACTTTCATCAAGACCAAGTTTTTTGATTGCCAGCATGGTAACCATAGCGAACGCTTCGTTAATTTCGAAAAGGTCGACTTCTTCTTTTGTCCAACCTGCTTTTTCCAACACTTTCTCCATTGCACCTACAGGCGCAACGGTGAAGTTTTCAGGCTCGATAGAGTTTGTGGCATGAGCTACAACCCTTGCCAACGGTGCTAGTCCAAGCTCTTTTGCTTTCGTTTCACTCATTACAACCAATGCCGCTGCACCGTCAGAGATTGAACTTGAATTCGCAGCCGTGACCGTACCGTCTTTTTTGAAAGCCGGTCTTAATGTAGGAATTTTTTCAGGGCGAGCGGAACCCGGGCCTTCATCAGTATCAACAACAGTATCGCCCTTACGAGAAGAAACTGTAACAGGTACAATTTCATCATTAAATGTGCCACTGTTAATCGCTTCGTGTGCTTTTGATAACGAGCTCAATGCAAACTCATCCATTTCACCGCGAGATATGTTCTCTTCGTCAGCAGTATCCTGCGCAAAACAGCCCATCGCTTTGCCGTCATAGGCATTTTCCAGACCGTCTAGCATCATATGATCAAGTACTTGACCATGGCCCATACGATATCCCGTTCTAGCTTTAGGCCACATCTCTC
>Ga0213831_1000825_pt1 | contig 13383 bp, 13 predicted proteins | sample SWATP12_FD_163421 | JGI IMG/M metagenome (GOLD analysis project Ga0213831, IMG submission 163421) | Coastal seawater microbial communities from Marineland, Florida, United States - SWA TP1 #2 | ecosystem: Environmental > Aquatic > Marine > Coastal | place: USA: Florida | collected 2016-08-06 | reverse complement strand
CTAATCGAGTTGACATTGAACCTGTGATGCAACATTTGTTCGCCTCAACCGATCTGGAAAAAAATTATCGAGTTAACCTCAACATGCTTGGCCTCGACGGCCTGCCTCAGGTTAAAGGTCTAAAAGCGATACTGACCGAGTGGTTGGAATATCGTCGCGACGTTGTGACGCGCCGTTTACAGTACCGCTTGGACAAAGTCCTCGCCAGATTGCACATCTTGGAAGGTTTGTTAATTGCGTTTTTAAACATCGATGAAGTAATTGAGATTATCCGCAATAACGACAAACCAAAGCCTGTGTTGATGGAACGATTCGGTATTTCAGAGACGCAAGCTGAAGCGATTTTAGAATTGAAACTTCGTCAGTTAGCAAAACTCGAAGAAATGAAAATTCGTGGTGAGCAAGACGAATTGGCAAAAGAGCGCGATAAACTCGAAGCTTTATTGGGCTCGCGTACTAAGTTAAACAACCTGATCAAAAAAGAGTTGGCGGCAGATGCTGAAACATACGGCGATGACAGACGTTCGCCAATCGTTGTGCGAGAAGAAGCGAAAGCAATTTCGGCAAAAGATTTGGTACCAAGTGAAGCCGTGACCGTTGTTCTTTCAGAGAAAGGTTGGGCTCGCTGTGCCAAAGGCCACGATATTGATGTTGAAGGCATGAATTACAAAGCGGGTGACGGTTACAAATCGTCGGCGAAAGGCCGAAGTAACCAGCCAGTGGTGTTTATCGACTCATCCGGTCGAAGCTTCAGCACCGATGCTCATACCTTACCTTCAGCGCGTTCACAGGGTGAGCCTATGAGTGGTCGATTTAGCATTGTTGCAGGGGAAACGTTAGAGCACGCCATTATGGCCAAGACCGATGCTCAGTTCCTTGTGGCTTCCGACGCCGGTTATGGCTTTGTCTGTCAGTTTGAAGACATGGTCACTCGTCAAAAAGCAGGTAAGGCGTTGGTTAAGTTGCCAACAGGAGCTAAGCTTAACTTACCTGTGGCCGTGAGTAATGTCGGCTCGGATCAGTGTTTGGCAATCTCTAATGAAGGCCGTATGTTGTTGTTCCCGCTGAAAGATTTGCCAGTGTTAGGTAAAGGTAAAGGCAACAAGATCATTAACATTCCATCGGCGCGAGCGGCAAGCCGTGAAGAGTACATGCGCCAGTTAGTGGTTGTGCCTGAAGGCGCCGCAGTGGTGCTGCACGCCGGTAAACGCAAGCTGACATTGACCGACAAAGATCTTGAGCACTACCAAGGCGAGCGCGGGCGACGCGGCAGCAAGTTACCTCGCGGTCTGCAGCGAGTAGACAAGGTAGAAATTGAAATGAAACAAGCGGCTGAACCGGAGTCGGCCGAAGAGGGTGGCGAATCGACACCACCTTTGAGCGAAGAGTAAAACTGATAAAGGCTTGTTAACACAAGCCTTTTTTATTTGTCAGTGCCAGAGGAGGGATCTTCAAGGTCGTGGCACCACTCAATCATCATGCGCAGTAGTTTCGATTTCGCAAAACCGGTTTTGTCAGCCAACAGGTTGAGCATGTCGATATGTTGATGAGTTAAGGTAAACGTAGCTCGTTTGAAGTCACTCTGATTTCTGGTTTTCTCTTTGACGGGGGAAGCGCGGCCTTTGGCGTAATGGTCGGCACCCTCAATAAACTCATCGATTGAGATTTTCTTTGGGGTTCTGAGTTTACCTTTTTTGTTTTTGAGATCAGCTAAACTCATGGCTATCCCCCGGTTGGAAAGCCAGCATTTCCTCGGCAATAGCGACAATCTCGTTCGCGGCTTTGCCATCGGCTTCCATTTCCAACACGGATTCGCCATTTTCTTCACTGTCGTCGTAGATATTGCGACTGTAAGTAATCGCATCTAGCACGTTAATGCAATAGGTCTGGCAGACTTCTTTGGCCTCGACTATACGAGCGGCTTGTGTCGGCAGAGCCGGGCATTGAGTCATCACAAATGAGGCTTTCATTTTGGGATTGACCATCTTACACGTCGTTAAAATATCTTCCATGTGAGGGACTGTTTTCAGATCACGACGTTTGGGTCGTAAGGGAATTAGTACGTGTTCCGCAACACTCATTGAAGCTCGGAGGGCTAAGTTGTCTTGACCTCCGCAATCGACAACAACCACGTCATAATGACTTTCTAAACTGAGTAAGTCGTTTCGTATCTTGCCATAGAGTTGGACACAATTAATGGCTGGGAGCTCGGGGTTATTGTTACGGGCTTGAATCCAGTCAGACGTTGTCCGCTGGGGATCGCAATCCACCATAAGGACTCTCGCGCCCTTATGTTTGGTAAAAAATACCGCTAAATTTTGGGCGAGACAGCTTTTTCCGCTGCCGCCCTTTTCTCCACCTATCAAAACAATCATACGATTCTCCTGGAATTCATGACTACTGCATGTCGATAAACTTGAGGCCTAAGTTAAACCAACCATGTTGCTGCTGAGTACAGCGCAACACCTCGGTCTCATAGGATTTAAAATGTGATTTGTGCGGATGAAACACAATGACAACCAGCTTGCCAATATCAATGGCGCAATCGAGCTCAACTTGGACGCCGCCTTGAGAGACATCGACACATTTGACGTCTCGAGTGATTGTGGCTCCGTTGCCATTAATCCAACTGATTTGAACCAGCTGCTGTTCCATATCAAGTCGTGCTGACTTCCTGCGGTCAGATTCACCTTGTCCGTGCATATACTGCTCCTGCTAAAAAAAGGCTACCGATCAACTATAGTTCACTGTTTGAAATATGACCAATAGAGCCAACTTAGTTGGTATATAGACGAGAAAATTAGCTAACAGCTGTAAGCTGAGTTTGTTACAATGCGCGTCTTGTTTTTTCAGGAGTTGTTTTCTGTGTTAAAAATTTTGCGTCTGTTGATGATGGCGTTCTTCTTCATCATATCGACGACTGGCTTATTGTTGTTTTTATTATTGCGTCCATTTCACCGAAATAACGTGTATGCCGTTGCCTATGTTTACGCTCGTTTTGCCCGCTTTTTAGGGTTAACGATTGAGCTAAGAGGCCTTGAGAACATTCCTGACCAACCAGTGGTTTATGTGGGCAATCATCAGAATTCTTACGACATATTCACGGTTGCAAATGCTGTCAGACCGAACACGGTGAGTGTCGGTAAGAAAAGCTTAAAGTGGATTCCGTTTTTTGGTCAGGTGTACTGGTTGTCTGGCAATATTCTTATCGATCGCCAGAACAAAAGTAAGGCTCACGGTACGATCAATCAAGCAGCACAAAAAATCAAAGATCAACAAATTTCGGTTTGGCTATTCCCCGAAGGTACTCGTTCTAGAGGCCGCGGGTTACTGAAGTTTAAAACGGGCGCTTTCTACACAGCTGCAATGGCGGGCGTACCTATTCTACCAGTGGCTATTAATACTACTCATGACAACATTGATTTGAATCGTTGGAACAACGGTAAAATTATCATCGAGTATATGCCGCCAATTCCGGTTGAGAGAGAGGACAAACCTTACATCCGACAAATGGCAGACAGCACACACGAATTAATGTCAGCAAAAATTCAAGAATTAGATAGCGAGTTAGGCTATAGTTCAGCCCAAACTGAGACAGAAAAGGTTAAAAGTTAATGGAAGAGATGGATTGGCAAGCGTTCACTAACGACATTGTTGAAGAATTGCTTGAAGACGGCTCTAATCCAGAGGCAATGTACGGCATCGAGCACCACTTTGTCGTGTTTGAAGAAGTGCAAATCGAGCCCGCATTGCAGGCTGCGTTTAAGAAAGGTTGGAACGTCTCTGAAATCGAACAGGCCGAGACAGAAGATGGTGAGCCAGTTTGGTGTTTCGATATCGAATCAGAATGTCCACTCGACGAAGTTATCATCTATGAGGAAGTAGAATCCATGCTGGAATTCGCAGAACAAAATTTCCTCGAGTACGATGGCTGGGGAACCCATTTCGAAGATTAAAAAAACGCTGCCTTGGCAGCGTTTTTTATTGCTTTGAGTGGCTAACGTTTCTTCAAAGTAGCGTCGCGATACGTGAATACCAATCGGGCAAAACGTAATATTGCACTGAATCGACAAGTGTTCGGGTCCATACGCCATCCTGGTTACCATTGGTTAGGTAGACAAAAACGTAGTGATCGCTTAAATCCTCTTGAAACAGTATTCTAACTCGAACCAGTCCGCCACCATCGTGTCCCAACTCAAGCCAGTCGCCTGTTTGGTCGTAATCCCATCCTGAGGCAAAATAGCCTAAGCTGCCATCTTGCAGTTTGAAAGGTTGCCAGAGCTTGATTAACTGTTGTTGCGAGACCAACTTGCCCTGTGCCAGCGCAGACAGAAAACGACTCAAGTCATCGGTGGTAGAAAAGGCGTCTGCCTGCGAGATGGCATAATCAGGGAACCGCACTGGGTTAATTTGCAACTTGCTTCCGCTGTTGGCTAAGTAGGCTGTGGCTAGCCGATGTTTTGGCACGTATTTGAGACCTAGCCATGTATTTTCCATCTGCAACGGCTCAAAGATATTGGACTCAACAACGCTCCGGTAGTCCGCGCCTGTGACGCGTTCAATAATGAGTTTGAGTAACAAATAATTGGTCTGGTTATATTGGAGCTGTGTCCCAGCTTCAAACTCAGTCTCAACCCCGTCTAGTTTGGTGATGGCTGACTCAATCGATGTTGGGAAAGCACAACCCGCTTGCTCGCAGCTAAAATACTCTGGCAGTCCAGAGGCGTGGTTCAGCAGTTGGTCTATTCGAATATTGCCCCAATTAGCGGGTAATTCATCAATGTGCTTGGATATTGGATCGGAAAGCGACAAAGCGCCTTGTTGCTCAAGCGTCATTATTAGAGTGCTGGCGAACAACTTGCTCACGGAATAAATGGGAAATACGGTTTGGTTATCGACCGGCGTTGCTGAATCTAAGTCTTTGACGCCAATGCTATTTCTGTACAGTACGTTTTGGTTGTGCATCACAACAAGCGCTTGAGCTGGAATGCCGTGGCTGCTGCGATTGTCAGAGAGTTGCGCATCAATGTTTTCGCTCAGATCCGAAGTATTTGAGCTGCAGGCCGACAAAGATAAACTGACAAAAACCAACAGAGGGGTGACGTAGCTGCGGCGTAATGACATCTAAAAGTCCTTTTAACGATAGGGACATGGAGTTGGACACCTAGTGCTATTGCCCAACCCAACATGAGTTTTGAGCCCAGTTTAACCCAATCCGTTTTGATAGATAAATCGAAATACGTGACCAAGCACTGCTTTCTGAATTGAACTTCTCTCGACCCCATCTCTGTCTTTGCAAAGCGGTACGCCAAACACTGCGCGGTCGGAGTCGCAGGCATCAATAAAAACAAAATGCCCGGCACGGTCGGCAATGCCAACGAGCTCGGCCTTGGGGATATGATCCGCGTAATATTGCGCATGTGCGTTAAACGGCAAAAAGTCGTTTTCAACTGCGCCAATAACCAACGTTGGCACCAATATGCGTTTGAGGCTCTGCTCACTGACTGCGTGTCCCAATGCAGGATCAAGGGCAATGACTGCGGCGATTCGTGGATCTTTCATTTGAGCCTGCAACAAACCGATTTGCGCGAGTTGTTTGTTGCTCTTGCTAGGCTGCTTGTTGCCACGCCTGTAATAACAGCCTTTATCCGTTTGGCTCGCCGCAGTTGCGCAGTAAGACTCAGATTTACCAGCTTCTAGGCTCGCGCCAGACATGGCAAGAGACGTAAATCCACCCGCGGAATGGCCGAGCATTATGACTCGGTTAGTCTGCAAAGGTTTATCGAATAGCTGTTCCGTTTCCAAACTGTCAATGGCAAAGCTCACGTCTTGGGGGCGTTGCCAAAAGCGACCAGCGGAGCTTGGGTCAATCTTTTCCGGGCCATAAACCCAAGACTCGCCATAATGAGCCACACCGACGACAACCCAACCTTGTGAGGCCAGAGCGTAACCGAGCCAGTTCATTTCCCTAGGTGAACCAAAGGCGCCGTGAGAAATCACTGCAACGCGATCCAGTTCCTGTTGCGAGGCGAGGCAAACTTTTGTATGGCACTGTGTATTGTCAGTTTGGTACCAGAGTTTTAATTTAGTTGGACGGTTTAAGGCCTGGTTAAATAAGTCAACTTCTTTGGTTTCTAACTGTGTTTTTGGCGCGGTGGCATTTGCCGCCGTTGTACAAAAAAGGTTGATCGCCATAACGGCACAAAGGTAAAGAGAAAGTGGTCTAAACATGATTTTGCTCTCATTTAACAAATATTTGAGTACATATTATCGAGTGCATTTGTGGGGTGCTGTGCAGAAAGTGCGATTGGCAAACTCAAGACAAACCATCTCCGCTTAACGTCTTATCTACAGCAAAGTACAAGTGGGTTTCTAGTTCCTCAGGTGGCGTCTTGTTTGGGTTGTTCAGGTAGTGCTGGACAATCTGCTGATCTTTCAATTTGACGGTGTACGGCAGTACCCACTGGGCGTATATCTTTGAGATGGTTTGCCACATCGTCGAGTGACTGCCGTGGTGAGAGAAGCGAGCCCAATCGCCGCTTACCCATTCAAAACACTGTAGGTTTTCTTGGTGTGCTTCTAAGCCATGAGCAAAGCCGGCAAAGAACTCACTTTGTGATTGTTCGCCCACCCAAGGATTCTCGATGGAAACTCCGATAACCTCCAAAGCTTCAAAGGGCATAGGCTTGGCGATGTCGCCCAACTGCCCATACAACTTACCTGCGAGTGCTGAAAACGATTGACCGCTAAAGCCCTGACCGTACAAGCCATAGATTTTTCTGTCTTCTAATTGGCACCAATGCGGCTGCAGATTGCGGTCTGCATCGCTTTTTTTCGGTTGCAGAATACCGGCTCGTTCGTTGAAAGGTCGTTTGCCTTGCTGCACTTCACTGGGGGTGACATCGAAGTGCTTCTTAAACGCACGGGAGAACGACGAGGGTGAGTCATAACCGATACTTAGTGCAACATCTATGATACTTCTGTGCCCTTGCGAGAGTAGATGAAGAGATTTTTCCAATTTTTGACGTTGAATGTATTCGCCCAATTGATATCCAGTTGCAGCGAAAAATAGACGATTAAAATGGTACTTAGAAAACCCAGTAAAGTCGGCGAGCTGGTCGAGGGAAATAGCTTGTTCACTGTGGTCAAAAATATACTGCGCGACCTGGCTGATAATGTCGGTATGGTGACTATCTATACGTTCGTCCATGATGTAAATGTTTACGTCCTTATACAAATAGTTGAGTTTTGCGAGCGAAATGGGGCTTGATTATGGCAAAAATTTAGAGCCCGTAGACTCGCATTATCATGATGGCAAAAGCGCTTTTTACGGCTGCGGCATCCTCTTCGAGGAACTCTATTCCTAACGTGACTTTCTCTTTGGTAACGACATTTTTGATGGTGTCGCGAATGGTGAAGTCCAAATCTAAATCGTCATTGGCGATAAACTCTACGGATACTTGGTCATCTACTGCAAAGCTTTTTGTGTCGTCTTCACCCTCTTTGGGCTCTTCAGATATGTATTCGCATTTCGTGCCCGAGAGTGAAAAGTCAGAGATGAGTGCCAAGTGAGTCGTTTTGTTGGCCACACTCACATTGGCCATTAATTCAACCGGCATTCTAGGCGCTTTTCTAAGATGTTGTCCTTGAACGCTTTTAGGGTAGTCGACCAAAAGTAGGGGCTCGCGTAACTTCGAGGTTCCTAAGGAAGATGACTCAAAGTTGATTGCGGTTAGAGATTCTTTTGCAACAACTGAGCGAATGGACAAGTGAGTCCCCGCTTTGAGGCCGTGGAGGTCCGGTGCTTTGTTGTTGTGGGCAAAACGTAAAATCAAATATTCGTTTTCAATTAACCCAACATAGATCATGTTCACACTAGTCTTTTGGTGAATCTGATTCAAATAGGCAACATTGATTACGGTGCCGGGCTTTAATTCTTTGATAAGACTCAACTTCTATCTCCTTAAGCTAAATCTTGAGTTAACTCAATTAATATCATGAGGTTAGAAATTAGGCAATCACTACCTCAAATACACAGAAAAGAAGTGACAAGAATATGGTGTATGGCGGGAGAAAAACTGAGGGCATAAAAAAGCCCGCATAGCGGGCTTTCTATTAATCTTTCGATTTACTCATCTAAGAAGGTTCTTAGTGGCTCAGAACGAGATGGGTGTCTCAATTTTCTAAGTGCCTTAGCTTCAATCTGACGAATACGTTCACGGGTAACATCAAACTGTTTACCAACTTCTTCTAGAGTATGGTCAGTATTCATATCGATACCAAAACGCATGCGCAGAACTTTTGCTTCACGAGCGGTTAGGCCAGCGAGGACATCGCGAGTCGCGTCTTGTAATCCTTCAGAGGTCGTTGTTTCAACCGGTGAAGAGATCGTTGTATCTTCAATAAAGTCACCTAAGTGCGAATCTTCATCGTCACCAATTGGCGTTTCCATAGAGATTGGCTCTTTGGCAATCTTAAGAACTTTACGAATCTTGTCTTCAGGCATGATCATACGCTCAGCTAATTCTTCTGGCGTCGGCTCGCGACCCATTTCTTGCAACATTTGGCGAGAGATACGGTTCAACTTGTTGATCGTTTCAATCATGTGCACTGGGATACGAATAGTTCTAGCTTGGTCAGCAATAGAACGCGTGATGGCCTGACGAATCCACCAAGTTGCGTAAGTCGAGAACTTATAACCACGGCGGTATTCAAACTTATCAACCGCTTTCATCAAGCCAATGTTACCTTCCTGGATTAAATCCAAGAATTGTAAACCACGGTTGGTGTACTTCTTCGCAATTGAGATAACCAAACGCAAGTTTGCTTCAACCATTTCTTTCTTCGCACGGCGAGCTTTCGCTTCACCGATAGACATGCGACGGTTGATGTCTTTAATCGCTTCAACAGAAAGGCGGGTTTCTGCTTCGATATCTTTCAGTTTCTGAATCGAGCGGCGAACTTCAACATCTACGTCAACTAGTCGACGGGCAACGTCATCACCACCAGACTGCAACAATTCAAACCAAGATGTCTTAGTTTCGTTACCTGGGAAGATCTTAATGAAGTCTTTCTTCGGTAATTTCGCGTAACCACAAACGTGTTTCATGATTAAGCGCTCTTGAACACGAACACGATCCATCATCTCGCGCATGTTCTTAACTAAGCGGTCGAACTGTTTTGGAATCAATTTGAATAAACGGAAATGTTCGCCTAACTCTTTGATTTTTGCTTGCGTAGTTGGGTGCGCTCGGCCGTGGTCCGCGATTAAAACGGTTGACTCGTCATACAAGCGACGCAGCTCGTCAAAGTGCTCGCGGGCTTCTTCCGGATCTGGACCTGTATCGACTTCTTCTTCATCGTCGTCATCGCTGTCAGAATCGTCACCGTCTTCATCAGCCAACTGTTCTTCTGTTAACTCAGAACCGATATGGCTCGCAGACATGATGTCTTCTTCGTTTGGATCTAAGAAGCCATTGATGATGTCACTCAAACGGATTTCTTCTGCTTCATACAAGTCCCATTGGTCAAGTAAGTAGCTGATAGCTTGAGGGTATTCGGCAACTGAAGACTGAACTGTGTAAATACCGTCTTCGATACGCTTAGCGATTTCAATTTCGCCTTCGCGAGTCAGTAGCTCAACGGTACCCATTTCACGCATGTACATGCGCACTGGATCTGTTGTGCGACCAATTTCTTTTTCTACAGTAGCAAGAGCTGCGGCAGCAGCTTCTACGACTTCGTCGTCACTGGTTTGCTCTTGCATTAAAAGTTCATCGGTATCTGGTGGGGTTTCACAAACCTTGATACCCATGTCGTTAATCATTTGGATGATGTCTTCGACCTGATCGGCATCGATCATATCCTGTGGAAGGTGATCGTTGACTTCAGCAAAGGTTAAATAACCTTGTTCGCGACCTTTAATAATAAGAAGTTTAAGTTGAGACTGAGGAGTTTGCTCCATACAGATTATCTTCCACCTAATAGTTAAACATCATTTTGTTGGGAGTTTGCTTATATTTCCACCAACTTGAGGTGGAAAAAGCGAACTAAACATTATAACAGTAGTTTTTATATCTGGCTACGATTTATACCATTTTGATCAGTATTTTAGTGACTTCTCAACGCGGCCATAAGTGCAACAAATTCTGTGCGTTCTTCCTTGTCTAAACTGCCTGTTTTGTCTTTTATTAATAAGGCCTCTAATCGTTTTTCCAAGTAGCTGTCTTGCAATGATTTAAATGTTTCTGTGAATTCTTTGACGAGATTGTCTTCAAGAATTTGGTGGTCCCAGCCCATAAGGCGGGTTAAAAATGGATATTCACGTGCTTCTCTAAATCTTTCAAGTAGCACAGGTGAACTGATGTCGGGGGCGTCCAAAATCTCTTTTTGAATCGCGATAAAGGTGGCAAAGCCTGGCAAGTCGGCTTTCGCCAATGCCGGTATAAATGGTATTTCTTTGGCCAATGCAGGCGTTTGTAACATCAAGCCAATGGCTCGGCGCATAGGGGTGATTTGGAATTCTGTTTGTTGTCGTTTGACCTCCGCCACAGGCGAGCGGTTTTCCAAGTTTAACTTTTCAACATCGCGATTGACCAATCTGGCCAACTTAGAGGATAGGGCCTCTTTGTAGTAGTCGCTTGGTACTTTCTCGATCAGTGGTTTTGCTTGGGCAAGTAGGGCTGATTTCCCGGCATCGGTTGTCACATCCAATTGCTCAACAAAGTGACTGAAAAAATAGTCGAGTAAAGGTGTGGCTTTTTGCAGTCGTTGTTCAAAGGCGTCTTTACCTTCTTTTTGCACCATAGTGTCGGGATCTTCGCCATCAGGCAAGAAGATGAAGCGCAAATCCACGCCGTCCTTAAGATGGGCCATAGCGTTTTCCAACGCTCGCCATGCGGCATCGCGACCTGCTCGGTCACCGTCGTAGCAACAAATAACCTGTTTAGTTGAACGAAACAACAATTGCATGTGTTCTGGCGTTGTGGCGGTACCCAGTGCGGCCACGGCATAGGAAATGCCTTGCTGCGCTAGAGAAACTACGTCCATATACCCTTCGACAATTAATACTCGTTCTAGGTTGGTATTGGCTTGTTTTGCTTGATAAAACCCGTACAGCTCTGAACCTTTGTGAAATACGCGGGTCTCGGGGGAGTTCAAGTATTTCGGGGTAGCATCATCAATAACTCGACCACCGAAACCTACAACTCGACCTCGTTTGTCTCGAATTGGAAACATTACGCGGTGACGGAAAAAGTCGTACGTACGGCCAGAGTCATTCTGAGTTAGCACTTTCAAATCCACCAATTGCTGTTTTTGCTCTGGTGTTTTAGCGATGGCTTTTAGCGCAGCATCCCAACTGTCTGCAGCGTAGCCAATGTTATAACGTTGGCAAACTTCGCCAGAAAGACCGCGACCTTTGATGTAATCGATAACTTTTTCTGAGTTGTGGTCGTGTTTTAGGTTGTGCTGAAAAAACTTGCTGGCAAGTTCCAACATTTCATAATCGGACTGCTTTTGTTCTCGGCTAACTGACGGGTAAGCCTTTTGCGGGCCTTTACCGCCGCCGGTGTTTTCTCTCGGAACATCAAGAGAATGTAATCGTGCAAGTTCTTCTATGGCTTCAACAAACTCGAGCTGTTCATATTCCATCAAAAAACTGATGGCGTTGCCATGGGCACCGCAACCGAAACAATGATAGAACTGTTTTTCTGGACTCACTGAGAACGATGGCGACTTTTCATTGTGAAACGGGCAACAGGCTTGGTAGTTCTTACCGGCTTTTTTTAAAGGTACTTTGGAGTCAATAAGATCAACGATGTCCGTTCTTGCGACAACATCATCGATGAACCCTTTTGGAATTCGTCCCGCCAACAACAGCTCCATTTAGATTTGAATGTAGGGGCAGAATTATTACAGAATTCAGTCGCAAAAAAAACGACAGATTTAGGGAAAGTTTGCGGCGGTAAAAACAAAAACCGCCAGTCGGGGACTAGCGGTTCTGTAGATTGAGTTCTAGCTTGGGATCAGCTGTTGAGCTTTGCTCTAACCAGTCCACTGACCTTGCCCATATCGGCTCGGCCCTGAATCTTGGGCTTTAATACGCCCATGACCTTACCCATGTCTTGCATACCAGTTGGCTCGGCCTCTGCTATTGCTTGGGTAATCAAATCCGCAACCTCTTCGTCACTAAGGGCTTGAGGTAAGAAATCTTCGATAACTTTGATTTCTGCGGCTTCTTTTGCAGCTAGTTCTGGGCGATCAGCATCTTCATACTGCTTTTGTGCATCTTTGCGTTGTTTCACCATTTTGGTCAAAATCGCAAGGATGTCTTCATCACCCAGTTCAATTTTTTCGTCAATTTCGCGTTGCTTAATTGCAGCCATGACCATACGAATCGTACCAAGACGTTCTTTGTCTTTGGCTTTCATCGCCGTCTTTTGGGCGTCTTTAAGTGTAGCTAATAGACTCATTAAGATATCTTTGGAAGTTCCAATTAATCTTAGTAAAGCTTAATGCGACGAGCGTTTTCGCGAGAAACTTTTTTCAAGTGACGCTTAACAGCTGCAGCTTTCTTACGCTTACGTGCCCAAGTTGGCTTTTCGAAGTGCTCACGACGACGAACTTCAGAAAGGATACCTGCTTTTTCACATGAACGCTTGAAACGACGTAGTGCAACGTCAAACGGCTCGTTCTCTTTTACTTTGATTACTGGCATTAAAAAATCACCTCAGTATTTAGTGTATTATCGGCCAAACTTTGGCCTGTGCTAATAAAAATGGTGCGGCATTCTAATGCCAACGCCACATATTTGTAAAGGACTAATTTACTATTTGCCGGATTTATTTGAACCGCAAGGTTTTGATGGGTAGAATGCGCCGTCTTTGGCGGCTTTGCGCCTATTTTTGCGTTATTCGTATTAGCGATTTGGGGATACTTTATGTTGGTTTTAGGTATTGAATCATCTTGTGATGAAACAGGTATAGCACTGTACGATACTGAAAAAGGATTGTTGGGACATGAGATCTACAGTCAAATTAAAGTCCATGCCGATTATGGCGGCGTTGTTCCGGAGTTGGCGTCTCGCGATCACGTCCGAAAAACCATTCCTATCATTCAAGCGCTTTTACAACGATGCGGCGTTACAAAAGCTGACATCGGTGGGATTGCGTTTACCGCGGGGCCGGGCCTAGTTGGTGCGTTAATGGTAGGCGCATGTATAGGTCGCTCATTGGCATATGCGTTAGATATTCCAGCAATTGAAGTTCACCATATGGAAGGGCATTTACTGGCGCCTATGCTCGAAGATGAACAGCCGGAATTTCCTTTTATTGCTTTGCTTGTATCTGGCGGTCACACTCAAATAGTTGAAGTGCAAGAGAT
>Ga0213831_1000824_pt1 | contig 13409 bp, 11 predicted proteins | sample SWATP12_FD_163421 | JGI IMG/M metagenome (GOLD analysis project Ga0213831, IMG submission 163421) | Coastal seawater microbial communities from Marineland, Florida, United States - SWA TP1 #2 | ecosystem: Environmental > Aquatic > Marine > Coastal | place: USA: Florida | collected 2016-08-06 | reverse complement strand
AGTTTACTATTTGAGCAGTTGATTTAGTGATTGTTAAAATAAAGGGTTTTGCTAGTGACAAGGTTGCAAAAACTTTTTATACTGCATCCCGCTTTAGTCAGTTAAACCTGTTAAACGCATCAAAAAATTTAGCTTTCGCTAATACAATGGCCCCTTAGCTCAGTTGGTTAGAGCACACGACTCATAATCGTTAGGTCCCCAGTTCAAGTCTGGGAGGGGCCACCATTTTTACAAGCTTCCGAAGTAAAGACCTACTAACAGAAATTACCCTGTGCTACCTCTGTGCTACTTTTCAATATAGCAAAATTAAATGCTCAAGTATTACTTTGAGGCAGAAAATATTATCAGCTGATTGATGCCTTGATGTATCAAGAAATACTAATGGTGATAATAAATATCACCGCTAATTTTGATTTATTTTACTTTTAAAGTATGGGTTTTTATGTAAACCTGAATCTAACATTAATACAGAACTTGATTCATGGATGATATATGAAACTCAAAAGAGTTTGCCTTAACAATTTTCGTCGGCTTGAAAGTGTTGAAATCGACTTTGAAGGTAGAGAAACCCTTTTCGTAGGACCTAATAATTGCGGAAAAACATCAGCTACAACCGCATTCAAACTCTTTTTAAAGACTCGTCAGTTTAAAATACATGACTTTTCTTCATCTCAAATTAATTTAATAGATAATTTTGGTAATGGAGAAGTTGCTTCATTCCCCTCTATTAAAATGGACATGTGGTTCACCATTGATCCCGATACAGAGTATGGGCGAGTCATTAATTTGATACCTCAATTAACAACACTTGTCACTGATGTTGGAATAAGAATAGAGCTAGTTGCATTTGATAAAGAAAAACTAAAAAAAGAATATCAAGAAATAGTTCCTGTTAACGAACATGGCGAACGAAAAAAAAGCCTTTCAGAGTACCTTAGTATACCAGGAAATATGTCAAAGTATTTGCAATTGAGGTACTTTGTGCTGGAGGAAACAGGTCAAGACTATGCTATTCATTATCTTGATGCAGATGAAGCAAGAAAAACTCTTTCATCAATTTTACGAGTCGACTTTGTAGACGCTCAGAGAAATATGGATGATCAAGAGTTAGCTAAATCGAACAAGCTTTCGAGTGCTTTTGGAGCATATTATAAAAATAATCTGCAACAACCTGAAATTAATGAAGAGGCAAATAGGGTTATAGACGAGAATAATCAAAACCTTAGCCACCATTATGAAACAAGCTTTAGTGGTTTGATGGAGATCTTAGGTAATCTTGGAGTCCCATCTGTGAATGATAGAAGTCTTCGTCTTGTATCATCACTAAGCCCAGAAACAGCTTTACAGGGTAATACAGAGTTACTTTACATAGATAATGAAAGCCAACATCAATTACCAGAAGCTTACAATGGTCTAGGGTTCAAAAACCTAGTTTATATTGCTATTCAAGTAAGTCATTTCTACCTTCAGTGGATAACTACAGAGAATAACAGGTCCTTATGCCAACTTATATTTATTGAAGAGCCGGAAGTTCATTTACACTCCCAAGTTCAACAAACATTTATTGCAAATGTTTGGGCTATTATTTCAGATGTTGCTAGTAATCAAGGTGAGCAAAAAAAAGAGCCTCAACTCTGTATCACGACTCACTCTTCACATATTCTTGATAAAATTGAATTTGAGAAAGTTAGATATTTTAAGCGTTGTTTATCTGAAAATCAGGATCAAGTAAATACACGTATCTTAAACTCTTCAAAGGTACTCAGTATGAGGAGCTTTTCACCTGATAGGCCTTCAGCTAACGGTGATGTGCCTGATAAAACTGAAGTACTTAAATTCCTAAAAAAATATTTACGAATTACTCATTGCGACTTATTTTTTGCCGACGCTGCTATTTTGATAGAAGGTGCTGCTGAAAAGCTACTTTTACCAGAAATGATAAAAAAATCAGCTCCTTCTTTAGAACACAATTATATTACAACTTTGGAAGTTGGTGGGGCCTATGCCAGTCGGTTCGCCGGATTACTAGAATTCCTAGGAGTACCGTACTTGGTTATAACTGACATTGATTCAGTCGACCCTCAAGCAAGCCGAAAAGCTTGTATGGCAAACCTTGATGGTGCCGTTACATCAAATTCTTCAATTAAGTACTTCCTCAATAAAGATAAAATATCAGACTTAATTGAGCTTACTCAAGATGAAGTTATTGTCGCTAATAAACAAGCTTTTATTTCTTTTCAGGGACCCTCGCTTACAACCTGTTATGGTGAAAATGTACTTATGCATGGGCGAACGCTAGAAGAAACAATTATTTATGAAAATATTGCGGCATTTAGGAATTCAGATTTAGAGAGTGAAATCGAATTTACTGGTAATGCGGAAGATGATCACGAAATAATATTCGAAGAAGTTAAATCTTCATCTTTTAAAAAGACTGAGTTTGCTATAAATCTTATTGTTTCTGAAAGTGGATGGAAGACTCCGAAATACATTGCTGATGGACTTCAATGGCTAGAAGAAAAGCTTAATTCAAAACCTGTTAATGAGGAAACTGAATAATGCTTGACTTACAACAAAAAAAAATAGTTCCAACAGAAGCTGATCATTGTATTCGAGAATGTATTGATAGTTGTAATAGTTTTTCTGTGATTGCAGGGGCTGGCTCAGGAAAAACAACATCACTTGTTTTAACTCTCGATTATGTTCGAGAAAAGTATGGTGCAATATTAAGAAGAGAGAGTCAGCAAATTGCCTGTATAACCTTCACAAACAGGGCTGTGGATGTGATATCTGAGCGGTTAGGCTGGGATGAAATTTTTGAGGTTTCTACTTTACACAGCTTTTTGTGGTCTCAAATAAAACGTTTTACTAGTAGTATCAAAGCATGCTTAGTCGAATTTATAATACCAGCAGAGCTTGAAAAACAGAGAGCGAAAGATACTGGTAAAGATACGAAGTCAGCTATTTCAGCGCGCGCTAAAATTCAAAAATATGAAAATGTTCTTGAACACATTGATTCGGTGAAAATATTTAAATATGACAGTCTTTCAGCTTTTAGTAACTATCTCGAAGGGGAATTAAGTCATGATGATATTATCAAAGTCGCAGGATATTTGATCAAAAACAATAATTTGTTTCAGAAAATTATAGGCCAAAGGTATCCCTATATTTTTATAGATGAAGCACAGGATACTTTTGAAGAAATAGTGGTTGCTTTAAATGCTGTTTGTTCTTCAGAAGGTTTACCTGTGATTGGTTATTTTGGAGATCCTGTACAGCAAATTTATGATCGTGGTATGGGGAACTTTAATGGTCCGCAAGGCTCAACAGTAATTAAGAAGCAAGAAAACTATAGATGCTCGACAGAAGTAATCCATTTGTTGAATCGATACAGGACTGATATTGAACAAGTCCCTAGTGGTTCAAACGCAAACGTTAAGGGAAGTGTTCACTTATATCTCATTCAGTCTGAGCGGCCTGATGGCCCAAGAAATAGGTATAGTGATGAGCAGCTTGATAAAGTCTCTAAGAAATATGAGGAACTTCTTAAAGAATTTGGTTGGCAAGATAAAGATGACGTAAAGCATTTATTCCTAGTCAGACAAATGATTGCTAGGAGGCAAGGTTTTGAAAGGCTTCATAAGCTTTTTACTGGAGAGTTTGCTTCTACGTACGCACAAGACGCTTATGAATCAGGAGAGCATTATCTTCTTAGACCTTTCACTCAAGTAATGATACCTGTACTCGAGTTATATCGAGCAGGCAATACAGTTAAGGCGTTATCAATCCTAAGACAGCATAGTCCCGCTTTTGATCCTGAAGGAAGTAATAACTCAAAATCCATAAAAAAAATGATTGAGCTTGCTAAAGATTCTATAGAATCTCTAAATACCATGTGGGAAGAAAAAACAATCGGAGAAATACTTAAGTTTGCTTTGACTTCAGATTTGCTAAGAGCATCAGAACGACTTTCCGAAGCTCTCGATAGATGGCCTCTAGACATAGAGTATGATAAAGAGCTTCACCATAAAGAAAAAGGGAATTGGTTAGCTGATAACTTTTTTTCAACGAAAACCACAGAGCTTATCAACTATTTTCATTTCATAAATGACAACACACCCTACAGCACCCAGCATGGTGTCAAAGGTGAGGAGTACCCTAATATAATAACTGTATTTGATGATGTTGAAGCTGCATGGAATCAATATAGTTTTACTAAAATGTTATCACCTAAAGTTAGTGGTTCAGGTACTGAGGGGCAGCTTTCTAGAACATATAAGCTTGCTTACGTATGCTTTTCCAGAGCTGAGTTAAATTTGAAAGTTGTTTTCTTTACTAACTCACCTACAGATACCAAACAAGAGATGATAGAAGAGGGGGTTTTTCTTGAAGATCAGATTAGTATTTTCATAGATTAATAGCTTTGAACTATTGTTTCTTGCTAAGGAGTCTTCTTTGTCATATTTCCATGAAAGTAGCTGCACACTTGTGACGCTTATAGTCAAAACTATAGCCGCGTACCAAGAGAGATACGACTATCCTTAGAGATGTAAGATGTTAAAAACCCTAAAAACATCTATGTGGATTACTCACCTCTTGGGCAACGCCCGATTGTACCATTAAGCCTACGGCCACCTAGGTAGAGGTCGTCTGTAAAGTCGACGGAACTAGTGTGCAGCTACTGATTTTAACTATACCTGAGCTTTCTAAATATTGATCCAGAAAACCCCCCTTATTTTTACGGGGTTTTTCTGGAAATCAATTGTAGTCTAGTCGTACCTACTCGAAGAGGTAGGGACGACTCAAAGAGTCGCCTATCTCAAGGCCACTGCTCATGATGCCTTGAGACCTAGTATCCAACCGCAAAATCGAAAGGCCAGAAGAGGGAAGGCCATCCACTTGAAGAAATAGCTACTTGCAATCTAAGATCAATATGCTAGTTTAAATATGAACTAGCTCAATTTGAGCAAACAAGAAAACGGGCGTTTTCCAACTGCCCTCGACACGTCAAGAGGAGCTACATCCGTAGCTGTCAGGCTCAACAGAGCCAGATTAATAATTACCAAAACCACTATAGTCTGCGCCTTGAATCAACAGACTCAGCGCTGCTTTGCTTGTTTGCTTTAGATCAGCCAGCCCATGTGTCTTATGACAACTTTTTTAGTTATGCACTAACTAAGTGGCTTTAAAACTTACCTTTATTGGCTTACGCCCCCTGGTCTTCGGTTTTGGTTTTCTATCTTCCACTTAAATTTTGAGGAGTTGATATGAGCCAGTTGGGATATTCACTAAATCAGTTAAACATTAATAACAAAGAGCGTAGCCATGCTACACGTCAAAATAGAAAGAGCATTTTTAATCTTGTTGCTAAACAGCTTCATGGCTTTGGCTTTAAGTTAAAAGATGCAAAAGGGTTAAAACCCAAACACGTAAATGCTTTAGTAAAGCATTGGCAAGATCAAAAGCTTGCAAACAAGACTATCAAAAATCGACTGTCGGCCATTAGATGGTGGGCAGATAAAGTAGGTAAACGTAATGTAGTCGGTCGTACTAATGATGAATACGGTATTGACAAGGTACGCAATAGTCCTTTGGGGAAATCCAAGGAGCTTGATATGCAGAAGCACGCACAGATTAATTGCCCATACGTAAAGTTTTCACTGCGCCTACAACAAGAGTTCGGGCTACGCCGAGAAGAGGCGATAAAGTTCAATGTCAGCTATGCAGATCAAGGCAATTATATCCGCTTAAAAGGCTCATGGACTAAAGGTGGTAAACCCCGCTCCTTGCCTATCCTGAAAGAGTCACAGCGCTCTCTGCTTGATGAAGTTCGCTCTTTTACACGCTCATCATTAATTCGCGCGACAGACCGCTACGTGGATCAAATGCGCCGCTATGAGCGCGAAACTAATAAGGTAGGCCTCAGCAAAAATCATGGCTTACGCCATCACTATGCCCGTCAACGTTATATAGAACTAACTGGTTGGCAATGCCCCGCTAATGGTGGGCCACGACGTATGCATTTAATAGGCAAAGAGCGGGAGCTAGATTACAAGGCACGAATGATAATTAGCCGTGAGCTTGGACATGAGCGGTTTAGTATCACGTATACATATTTGGGGAGCTGATCATTAAACGTGTGAAGTATCACAGCACTTATTTTTGAGGCTATAAAATTAGGCATGCCTAATTTAATAGTCTCCAATGTCTATAAATTTGCTGTCAGCAAGTGTCCACTTATAATAAAAGTCTCGGTGATTTCTGGGAATACAAATAGCTCCCTTATCAAGTTCTATTTTTACAGCGCCAATAATCCCGTGTGCTGTGAGTGTTCCTAAACTCTGCCAGTTTTGTATTCGATTAAGATCTTCTGCAAAAAGAGGCGGATGAAATTTATAAACGGACAGCTGCACATTGTGTATTTGTTCATCACAATCAATTACCCCTAATATAAGTTCATCTATCCCATCACCATCGATATCAAATTGTGCAACTATATATTCATTTGTATTTTTAGGGTATGAAGGTGGTTCATCTACTTCTTCGTAGCCAACATTGAAGAACTTAGGTAACTCAATCGATTGACCCTTGTCAAAATATACCCTAAATCTCAGGTCTGTTTGTTCAAAGTAAGCGCAAACTTTTGTTGGGTACTGGTGAAATTTTTGCTAAATCAGGTTAAGTTTCAAAACATCGCCATTGAGTATTTCACTGATAGTTAGCTCACATGCATTAATCTTGCTTGAGCCTGATAAGCTTTTGAAGTTCTTCTGTTGAAGTTTGATGTGCTCAAACCAAGGAATTAAGTCACTTCTAATAAGTGGAAAGATACTAACAATTGCTAACATTAAAACAATTATTGGTTCTAAGTTCTCTTCGGGAAAAAAGATCCATGTTACAGCTAGTAGAATGACTAAAATTAACAACCAGAATGAGATTGTGGGCTTTCTCATTAAAACTCCATTTAAAAATTTACTATGCCTAAGTTTATTAGCTCACAGACCAAGTTAATATACTTTCAGCCAATTCATCTTCGATACAATACAGATACGCAGTTGGTACTTCTAAAATACCAGCCAGAGCTTTCACTGTTTTAAAGTCTGGAGAATGTACTCCTTTTTCGTATTGGTTCATTCTTGCTGATGCTGCAAATTGATCCATTCCAGCCAAAATTCCCAACTGTTTTTGCGATAGCCCTTTGGCTTTTCTTGCCTCTTTTAAGCGTTTTGGAAATGGTGATTCGTCATTAGTTTTCATTATTTATTTTTCTTAGCTTGAAAACTAAGAGTTTCTTAGCTTTAATTGAATCTAGATACTAAGGAATTCTTAGCTTTTGCTTTTGTAACGAATTTAGTTTGGAGGAATGAATATGCTTGAAACGTTTGTGTGTGTATTGGTCGGGGCTATCTACTTGCTGGTAAGTATATTTACAAGCGATGAGGAGTCGTCGAACGAAAACGAGCAACTAGATCAATTGAATGATGGTATGGGCAATATTATCGCTGATGGTGAATTTATGTCGCGTGAAGAAGCTGAAGATGCACAATCACGTGGAGAGCTTTATGACACCTATTACTAATCACTTCAAGAATAGGGCAGTGTTCAAAATTAGGCATGCCTAATTTTAAGGAGCAATGTATGTTACTTTTAGATCTATACAAAAATGTTGAGCTAAGGCCTTTCATCCCTGTAGTCGTTGAGTTTCAGAGCCGCTTGGCAGGTATCGAAGCTGAATGTGAACCATTAGGGCTATCATTTGAGAAAGAAGTGCAGTCAGAGCAAGAAATCTTTTTTGCTCTGATTTCTCAAAAAGCGCTGGCTTTCGATGTAACAAATGAAATGGGTGAGGTTTGGGATATTAGGTTAGAGCCTTTCAGTCATTTTAAATTTCGAAGCAAAAAAATCACTTTCCCCTTCATGGGTTGTAATGAGCAGAAGCAACAAAATATTAGTGAGTGGATTATTGCTTTGTGTAATTGGGAAGGATCTTTTCTATACTCAAGTGCAAAGCATTAGCAGAGATTGCACTTATGACATTATACGAATGGTTTCAAATGTGGATTTTAATGGTGTTAGCGATTCGCGCTACTCGACGCTACGACAGGCTGAAAAATGATCTCTTCACAGCAATTAAAGAAGGCAGGATTTTAACATGGCTCCTGTGCTCGCTGGTTGCGCTTTGATTCTAAGTCTTGTGATCTTCTTCGCTGTTTTGTTTCATCTTAAATGTAAATGATATTGCATAGAACCTCTCCAAAAGCCTACTTAAAAAGCTTATCAAGCAAATTTTTTGTAGGTGTTTTTAATAGCCAACCCCCATTTTAAAAAATAATGGCTATAAAAATCAAATGGTTAATTTTATAGTTGCTAAGTTATGTTGCTTTTCCGCTAAAACATTAAAAACCCCCTGAAAGTTCCCCTAGCTTTTCTGAGCAACTTTCTGACCACTTAATTACCATTGTTGCTCAACTAATTAATAATGTGTTGAGCTAATAATTGAGCTCAACGCTTACGCTTTGAGGTCAATAAAATGGAAAAGGTATTTTATCGTTCAGAAGAGGTAGCCGACTTACTTTTTATCAGTAAACAAGCTCTTTTTAATCAAATTTCTAAGAACAAACAAGGCTGTGGAAACTATCCATTACCACCACATATTAAAATTGGCGCTCGATTACTTTTCCCTGTTGAAGATTTTCACGACTGGTTAGCTTCTCAACCAAGAAACAAGTAGCGCTAGCTATGGCGCATTTCGAATGCAAAATGACTCATGTCAATTTGAAATCAGATATGTTTTCAATGGTGTGGCCTGTGTTTGCATTAGACGGCAAGTCTAAAGGTGTTTTGGATTTTTCATATAAAGGCGTATCGATAAAAATTGTTCCAAGCGTCCTGGGTCGAGCAACCATCAAAGATAAAGAAATACTCATTTATTGCTTAAGCCATATCATGGCTGCAAAAAATGCTAGGTTAGAGCTTAGTAACACGGTTCGCTTCAACACCTATGATCTCCTAAAGGCTACAGGGAGAGGAACATCAGGAAAAGAGTATAAACTTGTTGAAAAGGCTTTATATCGACTCGCAGGAACTTTAATCACTACTGATTATAAGTTTAATGGCCGAAGATTTTTAGAAAGTATGGGCCTCATCGAAGGCTTTAAGTTAATCGAAGGTAGTGGTTTAAGCCGCTGGCAAGTAACATTGCCCGATTGGCTCATTGAGACGGTTGATGACAATGATGTCTTAACATTACATGATGATTACTTTCAATTATCCAAACCATTTGATCGCAGACTTTATGAAGTCTGCCGGAAGCGTTGTGGTAGACCTTCTAAGCAAGTTATCAAGTTAGATAATTTACGAGAAAGAATTGGTATTAGATCGTCATTGTCAGATTTAAAAAAGCGGCTTAGAAAAATAGAAAAAATACTCGATTACTTATTGAAGGTTGAAGGCGACAGCTTATTTATTTTTCGTGATACTGAAAGTGGAAGGATGGAACTCGCGAAACTTAATTCCGAACTTTTTATGAAAAGGATAAACACAGGTTAGTGTCGTACTTTTGATCTTGAATAACGTCGTACTTTTGATCTTGAATAGTATCGTACTTTTGATGAAAGCTGTCGTACCTTTAACTTTTCTGATTCGTACTTTTGATTTTTTATATCCCTTGTAGCCCCTGTATTAGCTGTATACTTAGTGTTCTAAATAGAGGAAAGCGCTAAACGTATTTATAAATATAGAAAGAAACACATTTACATTTTGTTTGTTCCAATTTAATTTCAACTTTTTGAAATGATGGAGTTATTTATATTATGTCCGAAGATGAAGCGTTTATTAGACAGGAAGTAGAACTATTGATCGACGAGGGATTAGCTAAAGTATCTTTTTTACACCCACTTGCAGATATTTCAATTTGGCATCTGTTCACTGTAGTTGAAGATAGAATACGTCTCTTATTCAATGGGTATATAAAAAAAGATGAAATGGACTTTTATTCAATTATTGACGGATCTAAATATGAGCTACGTCATGCTATAGCTCAAGTTTTAAAAAGCTCATCAAATACAAGCATAACCCTTCCAGATAAAACAAATCCTTCGCTATATGAGCGTGCTGCAGAATTACTTCAAGAGGCTGGGAAATATGAGAAGTTGAGTCGAATTGTCGCATCAACATACAGCTCTGATTGTTACTTTAAGAAGGTGGCATCTGGTTATAAATTAGAGGGACAAAGTAGGGGAGAGTTTAGATATAGTGTACTCGAAGTTTTAGGACACGGTTCTAATATGGATCCTGATGTGACGGGAGTATTATATGAATGGTTGCAAAATGGAGCCTACAATGTTGAAGGGCAGCATATTTTAGAAAGCTTAACCAATTCAGGGCGAATTAAAAAGTCGAAGGTTATATATGAATATAAGCCTTCAATTGCGTACGGTATTGCTACTCAATTACCTCAAAGGGAAATGATTATCCCTGAAGGTTTCGAATTTGACTGGGGTGGAGCATTTGAAACACATGTAATGATTAACTCTTTAATGGTTAGGTGTTTATATCATGTGTTATCAGTAGAGTTGGTAGCAGGAAAAAAAATTCGTGGGGGAGGGGAATCAAGCTTAGTTCTTATACTTACTAAAGAGCAACTCATTGCTGACATCCAAGTTCTAGCTGACTTTGAGTACGATACTATTTGCAAGTTTGTTGAAATGCTTACATTTGGCAATAAAGCTATTACACCTGACATAGCCTTGCAACCGCTTTATTTTTCCAAGTCAAGGCTGTTTATGATTCCTTGTTATCATATTTTAAACAGTAATATCCAAAGGAATTTATTATCTCTTTTGGCTAAAATAGATAATAAACAGTTTGATAAGCAAAGTGATATATTTGAAAAGAGTATGGTTTCACAACTGGAAGTATCCCTTCAGAATTGGAAGCACTACTCTTTAAATAAGGAGTATAAGGTAAATGGAGTTAAAGAAGAAATTGATGGGTTAATTATTGATAAAAATAGTAAAACTGTATTATTGATGGAGCTGAGATGGATACTACAACCTGGCGATGTAAGAGAAGTTTATAATAAAATAAAAGCAACATCCTCAAAAGTAAATCAGCTCGCTCGTAAAATTGCGTTTGTAGAAGAAAACTTATCTGAAATTATTCTGCGTACAACTGGTTGCTTAAACGACTTTTTAATTACAGATAATTGGCAAGTCAAAGGGGTTGTAGTGATTCAAGGTTTTGGAGGTACCGTATCAAAGCATGAAACTATCCCTATCGTAACACTTGATATTTTTATAAAAGCAGTAATAAATTCTAATTCATTAAGGGAGTTACACAGTTGGCTCAATGGATTAAGTTGGTTGCCCAGAGAGGACCATGATTTTGAATTAGATGAAATAGAAGAAAGTAACGGCCTAGTTAATATATATAGAACTGCGGTAAGCCTTTTAGTTAACAAACAGCAATATTCAAATTATTTGGACGATAATATTAAATTTAATTTAAAAGGTGATTTAAAGTAGCTTAATAAAAATAGCCTTTTTCAAAAGTCAGGCTCTATAAAATGGGCCTGACTTATATTATTTGCTCTACTAACTAAGTAAAGTACTCATAAGCTCAACTTTTTGTTCCTTAGTTAAGCTTGCTAAAAGACTTTTCATTTCACTCATTTTATTTTCTGGCTCTTGTTCAATCAAACCTGCATATTTGGCTATTGTTTCTGTTACTTTTTCTGCGGGCTCTTTAAGCTCCTCAGCGGTTAAAATTAAATAGCCAGCAGTTACATCACTTTTATCAGTAATATGGTTTAGAAGGCGTTTCAGGAGGTATCCTGACACTCCGCTACTCTCTGCCATTGATGTAAATGTGCGGCGCAAATCATGCGAAGTGATTACTACTCCTGCAATTTGGCATACATGTTTCAATGTTTTTTTAGGATCAGTGAGGTAGCCTTTTTTACTTTTTGTTCCAAACACATAGTCAGATACTTTGTATTCTTTTCGTCGATTAAATATCTCAGCTAAGCGATCCGTTATAGGAAACTCAACGTCCAAGCCATTTTTTGTATCTTCTAAAATAAATATCCTATCTTCAAGATGTACTTGTGACCAAGGCAGTTGCAGTAGCTCAGACCTTCTCAGGCCTGAAAAGGTTAAAAACTCCAAATAATCACAAAAACCGACACGACTATTTTGACGATATTTAGCAGCTTCATTTCTTACTTCATATAATGCATCTACAAAAGGTTTTAGCTGTGAACGGCGCAGCCGTCTTGTTTTACGTTTTATATTATTCCAACTACGTTTTTCAGAAATTGCTGCAACAGGGTTTTCTGGGAATAACGAGCGTCCTTCCGAAGACTTGTATTCAGCCTTGGCAAAGTTAAACAAAGCACGCAGTAGGCGCATTGTACAGTTTGCTTGAGCAGGGCTTCTTGAGGTTATTTCTCGTTGGCGCTTTAAAATCATTGTTTGATTAATATCGGCTAAGCGCTTGTTATGCCAGTCTGGTAGATAGCAGTCCATTTTTTGCTTATAACCTCTTTCAGTTATAGGCTTGAGATCTCTAGATTCGATGTATGAATTAAAAGCTTCTTTCAGAGTAATCGAAGCCGCTCTAAACTGACGCTTGAGGTCATTAGGATTAATACCCTCAGCTATATCTGCCATTACCTTTCTAGCCATTCGCCTTGCATCATCAAGTGCAATTGATGGAAAGTAACCAAGGGTGACATTAATAGGAGTATCTCTCCCTGGTATCTTTTTATAAACTCTAAATGATTTTTTACCAGCTACGCTCACATCTAAAATGAGTCCTGACAATAGACTGTCATAGTAGCGAGTGCGTTTTCCGTTTGTTTCGATCTTTTCAAGCGACAATTCTGTGAAGCGAAATTTTGTGTCTGACATATGGTGCTACCTCTGTGCTACTTTGAACGTAAAATTTAACGTTCTGAAATACATAATGATTTATGCATCAGAGGTATGGGTTATTCAATAACCCTATGATATAGCTATGAAAATTAGTAAATAGTTATATCAAAAAGTAACTCGTAGTAAGTCCTTGTTTTGCAACTCATAATCGTTAGGTCCCCAGTTCAAGTCTGGGAGGGGCCACCATTTTCTTACTGTAAAAATCCAAAATTAAAGTTTTAAGCTGTTTTTATAGCTGTGCTCAATTTCTTTTTATCCTTAAAATTCAATGAAATAAAATTATTTTTTAATTTTTTAAAAATATTTTGTCAGGTTTTCTGTGTTTGTCTCGTCTATAGCTGCAAATGACACGAAGTTGTTCTATTTGGTGGTAGCAATAGGCAGTGTCTTATGTATCTATTTTTACGAAAAGGACAAACTCATGACGACTACAACATCAACTGTGAATACGCTAAAACTTGATTCAACAAATGC
>Ga0213831_1000821_pt1 | contig 13415 bp, 11 predicted proteins | sample SWATP12_FD_163421 | JGI IMG/M metagenome (GOLD analysis project Ga0213831, IMG submission 163421) | Coastal seawater microbial communities from Marineland, Florida, United States - SWA TP1 #2 | ecosystem: Environmental > Aquatic > Marine > Coastal | place: USA: Florida | collected 2016-08-06 | reverse complement strand
GCGCTGGATCGTGGCGTTGGGGTATGCGGTAAGGATGGCCAGAGCGTGCCGGTAGGCGTGGGTCAGCCCACCTTAAAAATAGACGAGCTAACCGTCGGCGGGACCAGTTAATCCTGGTCCAGCATATGTTCTTTAAGATATTGAAATAACTCGCGATAAGCTTTTGGTGGCGCATTTTTACTGCGCTCCTTAGCGATAGAGCGATGGAACTGCCGGAGTTTTTGGCGCTCCAGGGTCGGGTGCTCATTGAGAACCTCCTGGATGGCATCGTCGCCCCGGTCGGCAATCGCATCGCGGGTTTTTTCTAATTGATGGAAGCGCGCATTTTGCGCCTGGTGCTGGTGTTGCAACTTGGCCAGGGCTTCTTCAATAGGTGTTAAATCGCGACTGCGCATTAACTTACCAATAAACTGTAACTGGCGGCGAAAGCCATCTTTTTTACGGTTTATTCTGCGGGCCAGTGTTACGGCATCGGCCAGTTCATCATCCATAGGGATGGTTTTAATATGCGCGTCAGACAAATTTACGAGTTGCTCGCCAACCTGCTGACGTAAGGCAGACAGGCGTTTAAGCTCAGATTTACTAACGAATTCATCGTGCTCGGGATAGCTGTCGTCGTTATCCCAATTCGCGTCATCATGCTGACTTGGGTCGTTCATTGGACTCTCGTTTATAACTGATAATGGTGAATTGTAGCCATGAACAACGGACATTTATAGCGAAACTTCTATGCAGATCGAACAACAACTAGCAGAAATTCAATCGAAAGTGGCTGATACGCTTAAGTTAGCGTTGAAAAAAGGCGCTACACAAGCCGAGGCCAGCATGTCGAAGGTTGAGGGAATTTCGGTTTCCTCTCGCTTACGGGAAGTGGAAAATATTGAGTTTACTAACGATGGTGGTCTGGGGATCAGTGTGTACGTGGGTAAGCATAAAGGCAGCGCCTCAACGGCTGACCTCAGTATGGAGGCCTTAGCGCTGGCGGTTGAGAAGGCCGTGGATATTGCTAAGTATACCAGTGAAGATCCTTGTACCGGGCTGGCCGATGCTGAGTTAATTGCCACTGAATTTCCTGATTTAGACCTCTATCACCCCGTCCCACTGGATCCCCAGCAAGCTATCAAGACTGCCGTGGCAGCTGAGTCGGCTGCACTGGACTATGATCCCAGAATCACTAATTCCGATGGCGCCAGCTATAACGCCAATATGGGCATGCGGGTGTATGGTAACACCCATGGCATAAATGCAGGGTATACCAGCAGCCGTTACAGCCTGAGTTGTATGGTGATCGCCAGTGACAAAGACGATATGCAACGTGACTATGCCTATACGGTTAGCCGGGATGCGAGCAAACTCGACTCAGCTGAAGCGGTAGGACTGGAAGCGGCACAGTGCACAGTGGCCCGCCTTGGCGCTCAGAAAATTAAAACTGCCACCGTACCGGTATTAATTGATAAGCAACTGGCTTCCAGTTTGTTTGGTCATTACGTTGGCGCTATCAGCGGCGGTTCGTTATATCGCCGGTCTTCTTTCCTGCTCGACAAGCTCGGCAGTCAGGTATTTCCTGAGTGGCTGAATATTGTTGAACGTCCGCATTTAAAAGGCGGACTGGCCAGCAGTAACTTTGATCACGAAGGCGTGGCCACCAAAGACATGACTATCGTCGATGGCGGTAAATTATCCACCTACCTGTATACCAGCTACTCAGCCCGCAAACTTAACACCGTGACTAACGGTCATGCTGGCGGCATTCATAACTGGATTATCAGTGATTCCGGTCAGTCAGACGCAGAGCTGCTGAAAACCATGGGTACAGGTTTGTACGTTACTGAAATGATGGGGCAGGGCGTTAACATCGTAACCGGTGATTACTCCCGTGGCGCTGCCGGTTTCTGGGTAGAAAACGGGGTGATTCAATACCCGGTACACGAAGTAACAATTGCCGGCACTTTGCAGGAAATGTTCGCCAATATTGTAGCCATTGGTGCCGAACGTGATGCGCGGGGGAGTGTTAGTACCGGAGCAGTGTTGCTCGAAAAAATGAAAATTGCCGGCGCTTAATCGCAGATTTATTGTCGGCATCTTTTACACTTTAGGGGAACTGGTCTGCTCTCTTTGTCATAATGTACTACAAAACAAAGAGTTAACTTTGTGGTTTGCATTTTGCATTAGGCTGACTAGTCCAACCCATAATGAAAATTTGAATAAAATGAAAATGTTAAGTCGTATTAGTGGTCTCGTTTTATGTGTTTATGCTGCATCGGGCTTTGCCTCAGTAGATAACGTTGGTACTTACAACTTAATATTGAAAAACGATCTGAATACGTCCAGCGATATTGAGGGGCGGATAATGATTGGTGGTGATATTAATATGGCTGGCAAGTCGCTGGATGTCGGAAGCCGTATTCCGGCCGATCCTCTGGTTGATGCAGTAACCGTCGTTGGTGATATCACTGCAAACGATGTTAAAACGCAGAACGGGAATATCGTTTACGGTGGCAGCGTGGGTTCAACCACTCTGATTAACAACGGCACCGGCAGTGCTTTCCAACTGGCTCAGGGCTTACTGCAAACTCGCTTCGATGATATCTATCAAAGCGTGATTGATGACAGTGACTATTACAAGACGTTAACCGCAAACGGTACGTTCAATACATCAGACATGAACAAAAAACTGTTTGAATCATCCAGCAGCGACGATTTGCTGGTGTTTAATATTAGCGGTAATGATTTACAAAGCGGTGGCCTGGAGTTTGGTTTTACGCCAAGCGTACCTATGATCATTAATGTGTCAGGTAGCGGCACACTCAATATCAATGCGAAAGCACAGGGCAACTTCGACAAGAGCACAGTTTCGCCACTGGTGTTGTGGAATTTCTACGACTACACCGGTCTTAACTTTAATGGTGATGGCTGGAATGGCTCAGTATTGGCGCCTTACGCTGATATCACCAGCTATACAGGTAGCCTGGATGGTGGTATCGCCGCACTGTCTTATACAGGCGGTGTAGAAGTTCATAATAAACTTTTTACCTACGAACCCCCGCAGGACGAACAAACGCCGGTATCAGCGCCTTCAGCAGCAGTCTTGTTGTTTGGCGGAGTGTTGCTAGTCATGCGTCAGCGTCGTAAGCACGCCGCGGTATGAATTACCCGGGCTCATCCGTCATGCACGGGTGAGCTATTGTCTGCCGAATCCTTTCAGATGTTCCAGGTTAGCCGCTTGTGAGTTGTATTAATGTGACCGGACGTTTATTTATCGCAGCTTTGTGTTGGTGTAGTTTTCTTGCACAGGGGCTGGCGCAAAGTCAGCAAGCCGAAGCTGTGGTGATTGACTGCGAGAAAGCAGAGTTTGCTTACCTTGATGGTAATTCCGAAGAAGCGCTGATTTACCTGAAACGATGCCGTCAGCAACTCCCTGATTACCTGCCCGCACTTACCCTTTTGGCCAAAATACAAACCGAGTATGGCCGTTATAACCTGGCTGTGGATACCTTCCAACAAGCCCTGGAGCAAGGGGCTGACGCTGAACTATTCGCCCGTGAGTGGTCACGGTCACTGATTGCAGCAAGACAGTTTGAATCGTTAATCAGCTTTACCGGTTTTAAGGCGTTTACACCAACTATGCGTGCAGACTGGCTCAAACAACGTGCAGTGGCTTGTCGGGAAACTAACAATGACAACTGTGCCAGGGAAAGTTACGCCGCTCTGCAGTTGCTGGGGGAAGAGCTCGAAGCCGCACTGGGCTTTGCCGAGTTGGCGATTGAGAACAAGGCCTGGCAGGAAGCAGAAAAGCAACTAGAGGTAGCGGCCTCTATGGCACGCAACGATATACGGGTATTGCTTGCCAGCGGGCGTTTAGCGCTTTATCAACAACATTATGACGAGGCGTTTGCTTTTGTGGATAAGGCCTCGGTACTTGCACCACAGGATCCGCTGGTGTTACGCACGCTGGTAGACGTTTATCTTGCAGCGAATCAACGCGCAGAAGCGGCCAATACGCTGGACCTTATCCTTAGCCTTACCCCGGAAGATCCTTTCGCCATGTTGGTGCGCAACAGTCTCAACCCAACTGACAAATACGCCGAAATCCTCGCAAATTATAAAGCGCGTATCGAGCAACTGGATAAAACCACTAAGGCAAATAATCAGACCCTGTACTATCTGGAAGGCTTAGTTGCTTATCAGTCCGGGAGTTACGAACAAGCCCTCAAGGCATTCACATTTTTAGTCAAAGAGCGGGCCTTTTACCCGCAGACATTAACGCTGCTGGCCAGAACGCATGTTGCTTTAAAGCAACCCGGACAGGCGATTGTTCTGCTGGACCCAGCGCAGGATACATTGCTGGCAGAAGCGCCAGAGTCCATGGCGTTGCTGATTGAACTGTTTATCGAAGACGGTAAGGTATTTAAAGCCCTGCCGGCCTGGCGCAGTTTTGCCAACCGGTATCCACAGCGCCTGGAAACCGGTTTACTGGAGGTCAAAATTCTGTTTGCCAGGGGTATGCAAGACCGTGCAATACAACGACTCGAGCAATTGCAGCAGAGCTTTCCTGAGTCGGAAGAAGTAGCCCGCGTATCAGCGGTAGCTCTGAGTTTCGCCGGCGATTACGCAAAAGCGCTCAGAGTGGTGGAACAGCAATTACAACACTCAGCACAAACGCCGGTGTGGCTTAATTTTAAAGGTACTTTGCACCTGATGTCGGGAGACGCCGGTAATGCCAGAATGGCATTTGAAAAGGCGCTGAGTCGTGAGCCCAACATGGTACCGGCTCAGGCTAACCTGGCCTGGCTGGATTTTTACCAGGGCAATAAAAGCTCAGCCTTGCAAAGTGTTGAGGAACTGGCGGCGCAATATCCCGCCCAGCTGCCATTGCAACAAATGTATGCCGGCATGTTACTCTCGTCTGGCCAGACAGAGTTGGCCCAACAACGTTATGAATCTTTGTATAAACAGGGCGGTACCGAACGTTCAGTGATTGAAAGCCTAATAGCCATCTATCAGCAAGAGGGTAATACGGCGGGTGCCATCAAAATGCTTACCAGGCTTATTGAACTGGAGCATGATACTGCCAGAAACCTGCTTCGACGAGCGCAGCTGTATGTGTCTCAGCAAGAGTTTAATCGGGCTGATCTTGATCTCTACAAAGCGCTGCCGCTGAGTAACGGTGATGCCACCTTGTTGCTGGGGATTGCCAATATAAGTATTCAGTCAGGTAATCAGCGTCTGGCGGTTAAGTCATTGCAACAGGCCCGGTTGATTAATCCTGATGATCCCTTACCGCCTGTAAAACTGGCCGAGTTATACCTTAATCAGAATCAGACTGAAGAGGCTGGAAAGGTACTTCAGGCAGCGTCTGATATGAACAATATCCCAGAATTATGGTTATTAAAAGGACGCCTTGCAGAGCAGCAGGGCCAGGCTGTTAAGGCCAGCGAATACTACCATCATGCCTTACGGTTAAACCCTGAATTTGAACTTGCCTATGCCAAACTATACGGTTTAACCCGGTATGATATTGGCAAAGAAGCCTTCGAAGAGGCTCTGAAAAAGCGAGTGGCAGCGGCACCTGATAACGCATTCAGCCGTAGTTTGCTGGGCCAGTATTATTATTATGAACAGCGTTTCAGAGAAGCTGAACCTCACTATGAACAGCTTTACCTGACTGCGTCAGAGGATAGTAAGAAAGCGGGTTACGCGCGCCGTCTCGCCCAGTTATATTTTCATTTTGATCCGCAAAAAGCTATTGAGTATGTGGCTGTTGCTGAGGCAATTAATCCGGCTGATCCTTATATACTGCCGTTAAAAGGCTGGGGGCTGGTGCAACGTAACCGCATGGAAAGCGGCCTTAAACTGTTACGTGAGGCATATACCCGCAATGGTCAGGATGCTGATACACAATATTTTCTCGCTCATACCCTCAACGCTCTGGGCATGCGTGAAGAAGCACGCAAATTTCTTACGCCGTTGGTAGACACGCAGGCACCATCAAGCTATCCCCTGGAGATTCAGCAATTACATCAGCTGCTAATGACTGAGCCTGACTGAGTTCATAGAGCAAAGGAGTTTTGGGGGCGGTCGCACCAGGAAAGAATGATGTAGTAAATCGCAGACACTAAAACAACAGCAACAAGCTAATGCCTGTGCTGTTGTCCCAGTACGTAAATGAGCGCTTTGGGGTGTTTTAGCTGTCTACCGAACCACAGAAGCGATAGCCTTCACCGTGAATGGTCACGATCAATTCTTCTTCATTTGGCTCTGATTCAAAATGCTTACGAATACGGCGAATGGTAACATCCACGGTACGGTCGTTCGGACGCAGTTCACGGCCGGTCATTTCCATAATCAGCTGTTCACGGGTAAGGATCTTACCCGGGTTGCTCAGGAACAGGTGTAAAGCACGGAACTCACTGCGTGGCAGGCGGAATTCATTACCGCTTGGCGCAATCAGAGAGCGGCTGTCGCCGTCCAGAGTCCAGCCGTTAAAGCTAACACGGCTTGGTAAATCATCGTCTTCAGTGCTGCTGGTGGTACGGCTCAGCAGGTTGCGTGCGCGGATGGTCAGCTCACGTGGGTTGAATGGTTTGGTGAGATAATCATCTGCACCAATTTCCAGACCCAGGATACGATCCACGTCGTTATCGCGACCCGTTAAGAAAATCAGGCCGATATTTTTACGGTCGCGTACTTCGCGAGCCAGAATCAATCCGTTTTTACCAGGCAGGTTAATGTCCATGATAACTAGATTGATTGTGTGATTTTCAAAAAAATCATGCATTTGTTCGCCGTTTTCGGCTTCGAAAACGTTATACCCTTCGGCTTCAAACAAACTTTTCAATGTGGTTCGGGTGACCACTTCATCTTCTACAATTAATATGTTGGGCGTCTGCATGTTCACACTCTATTTACAAAAATTAGTACTCTGTACAAAGTTTATCAGATTTTATTGTTATCGATCTTTTTATCTTGCAAATTAATTGCCACATTCGTAAAAGTACGCTTAAGGGCAGGTTAAGTCCAAGAAAAAATGTGTTAAATAACGGTTTTATGGTTTTTTACTGTTACCGGGAACGTTAGCGTAAACTCAACGCCGTTTCCTTCTTCGCTTTCTAACTTTATATTGCCATTAAGCGCCTGAGTTACCAAGTTAAATACCAGATGCATCCCTAATCCGGAGCCACCCTGGCCACGTTTTGTTGTAACAAAGGGATCAAAAATACGCTTCTTGATGCTGGCTGGTATACCGCTTCCGTTATCCTTGTAAATTATTTTCAGTTTTTGCTCTTCCGTCAACCTAGCTATGACGTCAATTTTGCCGTTTTCAACCGTTTCGAAGGCGTGGATCAGTGAATTCATGATTAAATTGATCAAAATCTGATTTAACGGCCCGGCTTTACACATAACATTCAGTGTTTCAGGGCAATCAATATTAATGGTATGGGTGACCTTTTTCAGCCGCGGCCGCATCGACATCAGGGTTTCTTCAATCAACTGCTTAACATTGACTTCCCGGGCTTCTTCACTGGTTTGATCCACCGCTACCTGTTTAAAGCTCGAGATTAACTGTGCGGCTCGGTCGAGGTTGCGATAAATAATATTAAGGTTTTCCCGGCTTTCATTGATAAAGCGCTCCATGGCACTGGCCTTGAGTGTTTTATCCCTAAATTGCTGGTCGATAACCGCCAGCCGGTCGAGCATCATGGTCGAGGCAGTAATGCCCAGTCCAATGGGGGTATTTACCTCATGGGCAACACCTGCCACCATATCGCCGAGTGATGCCATCTTTTCATTTTCCACAATCTGGCGCTGAAACTGATGCAGCTTCTCCAGTGTTTGAATCAGTTCGCCGTTCGCACTCTTCAGCGCGACTGTGCGTTGATTGACTTCTTCTTCAAGGCGGCTGTTGAGAGTTTGTAACTCCCGTTCGGCCTGCTGTTGTTTGCTGATATATTCCTCAACCCGCGACAGTAAAATGTTGATTGAATCGAGCATATGGTCGTACTCGCGGACATTGCTGGCTGAGAATCTCAGGGAGTAATCACGACTGCGGGCAACCTTCTGCAACATCAGATTGGTATCCTGGATCGGATTAGCCAGCATCTGGCCGTATTTGAGCGCAACCAGAAAAGCGGCAATGATAATCAGCACTATTGTGGCCACTTGCACCATTCGGGTGCCACTGACGTAGCTGAAAAATGATTCGGATGACATCCGCACGTACACATAGCCAAGGGTTTGTTCTTCTATGTTGATGGGGCGGATAATTTCTATTACCTGGTTATCTTCGTCTAACCGGGCGGTGAAGTAGCGCGCCATGTCATTAATCTTACTCTCGGCAGCAGTACTGGTTGATTTGGTATATAACGCGAGCATTTGCGGTGTCTGCCCGTTGATCAGAGCACTGTAAATATGCGCGTTTAATACGTCCGGAAAACTATCGAGCCCTTGCAGCATAGTGGCGAGCTGATCACTGCGGGTCATCTCTTCGTCTAGGTCGGTGGGGGTGACAGCCATGATGGGACGCACGTTACTGGCTACCATATCGGCCAGCGAACGCACGTTTTGTAGCAGTTGCTCTTTAACCTCTGCATGTTGCAGATAGTTTGTCACCAGGGTGGATAACAACATAGCGCTGCCCGATACGACAATAACAAGCCATATCATGATACTTTTGATCGAAAGTCTGGCGGCCGACAGCGACATGAGAAGGTTAAATAAGCCCACAAGGATTAGTCATTTAATAGTGGCTCATAAAGGCTAAAAAATAAAGTATTGCGGGGGGTTAAAGGTGTGGTTTTGGGTTATAAAAGCCCTATTTATGCCAGACTACTGGTTATTTTCTGCCGCCCAGTCTGGTGCCGGTATTGTTAATAGCTGAAAAAGTGCCTGCGGTGGCAGCGCATACTCGCGTGCTATGCTGGTAAAGGCGGCTTGCTGGCGGCTGGCCGGTAAATCGGTGAGGTCGGATAAACACAGGCACACCATTCCGCCCTGATTAATGGCCAGTGACGGCACCGCAACCCGCGCTACCCGATACAGGGTGTGCGGGCAGGCCGTTTGTCGCTCCGGTGCCTGAATGCATTCCTCAGGCACCTCGGCCCACCCTGCAGGACTCGCCAGGGCAAAGACTGCTAACAGTAATGATGCCCATCGTGACATTAATGGATGCTCTGGTATAGCGCCAGGTATTGTTCAGCGGCTTCCTGCCAGGTAAAGCGCGTGTGCATGCCCTTTTGCTGCATGGCCCGGAAAGTCACCGGACATTCGTAGTAAGCTAACAGCGCACGGCGAATACAGCTGAGTAAGGCCTCGCCGCTGGGGTCTTCAAATACAAAACCGGTTGCCGTATCAGGAGCGTATTCGGGATCGACCACGGTATCTTTAAGGCCTCCCACCGCGCGCACAATGGGCACAGTACCGTAGGCCAGGCTGTACATCTGATTAAGTCCGCAAGGCTCAAACTGAGAAGGCATTAAAAAGAAATCCGCGCCAGCTTCAATCAGGTGGGCATGTTCGGTACTGAAGCCGTTAATAAAGGAGAACTGCTGGGGATGTTGCTCGGCAAACTCGCCAAGATCCTGACAAACCCTGGGATCGCCAGTACCAATAATCACCAACTGCAGTTTGTGTCGAATAAGGCGGTCGAGGATGGGGATAAGGTAACCAAACCCTTTTTGTTCGGTGAGGCGACATACCATACCAAATACCGGCACGTTAGGCTCTTCCGGTAAGCCGGATTTACGTTGCAGAGCCTGCTTACATTCGGCCTTGCCAGTAACATCATCAGCGTTGAAGTGGGCAGGTATATAGGGGTCTGTCATCGGATCCCACTGACTGTAATCACAGCCGTTTAAAATACCGGATAGGTCATTACTGCGCTGCATCAGCCGGTCGTGCAGGCCATGACTGCCCAGGTCGGTGAGGAGCTCAGAGGCATAATTAGGACTTACCGTGGTAATTTTATCTGCGCACTCGATGGCAGACTGCAAAAAGTTAATGTAGCCGCCATGGACCTGCTCAAAGATGGCCGGGTGATGACGCAGGTACGGAATTTCTTCTATGCGGTGCACACCCTGAAACGCGGCATTGTGAATGGTAAATACCGAACGGGTGTTGCCGAAATAGCCGCTGCGATCGCTGCGAAGTAAAAACGGCAGCATGGCAGTATGCCAGTCGTGACAGTGGATGATATCCGGTGCCATGCCAAGCGCCTGAATAGCACTTAAGACGGCACCACAAAAGAAACTAAACCGCTCGCCGTTGTCGTGATAGGCCTCATAAGCACTGTTATACAGACCTTCCCGGTCGAAGTATTCCGGATAGTCAATAAAGTAAACGTCGATACCGTGCCAGTTAAGCTGGCGAACGGCATAGTGGTAAACCTTACTTTCGGCAAACAGGGTCTGGCTGCTACAGGCTTCAGAAAGTGAGAATTGCTCGGCAATTGCCCGGTAATAGGGCATAAATACGCTAACGGTATGCTCGGGCGATTTCAGTGCCAGAGGCAGCGCTTTGCCCACATCGGCCAGGCCACCGGTTTTAACCAGCTCTTCAACTTCAGAAATCGCAAAAACAATGTTCACACTACTCTCCAGCGTTTAATTTGATGCTTTACACAAATTATCACACAAGACAGGGATTTAAACGCTAACTTTGTGCAAAATACACAGAAAATCGATTGTCCTGGGTGAGCACTGATGGGCTTGAAAACTGTTCCGCGAGCAATTCCGCATAGGGTAAGAAGCGGTTGGCGACCAGATAGAGTTTTCCCTTTGGCTGCAGATGTTGCCGTGTGGCCTGAATAAATTCTCGGCTGATGCGGTAATCGGTTTTAACTCCGGTATGAAACGGCGGGTTTGTTACAACCGTATGGTACTTGGCGCTGAGACCCTGCAGTGTGTCGGTGGCGATAATAACGCCTTGCTGATCATTTTCATGCAACGTGTGGGCGCTGCACCACAGTGCCAAAGCACTGACATCCAGCAGTTCCACGCTGGCCTTACTGCCGGCAGATAACAGGTAGCTGGCAATAACACCGGCACCACAAGCAAAGTCGAGAACCTTGCCGGACAGAGACGAGGGCAGTTTATCCAGCAACATGGCAGTGCCGGCATCCAGCTCGCGATGAGAGAATACGCCGGGTAAGGAACACACGGTCCACTCAATACCGTTACGGCTGTAGGTATCGCGGCTCATATAATCGTTAAGCGTAAACGGAGCAGGCGTCTGGTTGAGATGACAGGTTAACCAGCTGCAATGGCGGGCAGAGTCTATTTTATCTACATCACCATAAGATTGAATGGTTTTACCGGCACTTTTAATACCACCCCGATTTTCACCAATCACGTGTACACGGTTACCGTCGCCTGCCAGCGCAGCCGCCATGGCCATCAGCATCGCCAGATGCGCTTTGGCTTTGGGCATAAAAATCAACACATCAGTAATCGCATCGACATCACTAACTGCTGGTGCAAAGGTATGTGTGTGATTGCCAGTGGTGGCGGTGAGGGCGAAGTTACTGTTATTGCTAATCAGGTCGCGACTGTCAAAACGGGCCGCTTCAGTGCGCCGGGCACACTGTTTAAATACATCGTAATACTGATGCAAAACGGTGAGTTTTACCTCACCTAAGGCGCTGAAAAGCGCTGCATCGTCGGGATTGATAACCAGCCAGTTGCCCTGCTCAAACTGCTCTTCGTTACGCAGTATTAACTGGCTTTGCGGTGACAGGCTCATGCTGTGCGCTCGTAAATCAGATCCCAAACGCCGTGGCCAAGTTTCTGGCCGCGTACCTCAAACTTGGTGGTAGGGCGGTAATCAGGGCGCGGTACGTAATCACCTTCTTCAGCCGTGTTAGTGTAACCCTCGGCTGCGTTCATGATTTCAGCCATGTGCTCTGCGTAGGGCTCCCAGTCTGTGGCCATGTGGAATGTGCCACCAACAGCCAGTTTGGTGCGAACTAATTCAGCAAATTCCGCCTGCACAATACGGCGTTTGTGGTGGCGTTTTTTATGCCAGGGATCGGGGAAAAACAATTGCAGGCGATGCAGGCTGCCATCCGGGATCATGTTTTTAAGCACTTCAACGGCATCGTGTTCCATAACGCGCAGATTCTCTACGCCAAGTTCGCCGGCATCGGCCAGACAAGCACCCACACCCGGGCGGTGAACTTCGATACCAATAAAGTTAAGCTCAGGGGCTTCATGGGCCATGGTGACCAGTGACTTACCCATGCCAAAACCTATTTCGACGACTACCGGCGCCTCACGGCCAAATACTGCTCCAAGATCCAGCGGCGCGTTTTGGTATTCGATACCTTTAGTTGGCCAGAATTCTTCCAGCGCGCGGCCCTGGGCTTTAGTTAAACGCCCTTCGCGCTTTACAAAACTCTTTACTTTACTGATATAAACGCCGGCCGCTTCGGCTTCGGCCTGGGAATTAAATTTTGCCATGATAGTCTGTCACCTGTTAATTGCCGCGGCATTATCCACGACGCGTACAAAATTGCAACGGTCTGGCGTGCAGCCACGACGGGTCGCTGGTTGTATGATAGCGTAAACCCAGCTCAAACGAATGGAAACTCACTTAATGTCAGCTCAATTTTGCCCTCAATGCGGCCAGCAGGCTCTTACCAGTCAGGACAACAACTGTTATCAGTGCAGCCACTGCCAGTTTGAAGTGTTCCGTAATGTGGCTGCAGCGGTAGGCGGGATTCTGGTGTATCGGCAACACATGTTGCTGGTAAAACGCAGTAAAGCCCCGGCTGCCGGAGAGTGGGATTTGCCGGGCGGATTTGTTAATCCCGATGAGTCGGCCGAACAGGCGCTGCGCCGTGAGTGCCGGGAAGAAACCGGCATCGACCCTGGCGAGTCATTGCAATACCTCGGGGCATGGCCGAATCAGTACCCGTATAAAACACTGGTATACCCAACCATGGATATCTTTTTCGCTGCCGAACTACACAACAAGCCTGACTGCGAAGTGGATAACAGTGAGGTTAGTAGCTTTAGCTGGCGGCCATTATCTGACTGTGCGGAGCTTGAACTGGCGTTTCCCTCCGCACAGCAGGCCCTCAAGCGTTATCTTGGTTTAAGCCAATAGCTCGTTGAGCAGTGCTGCCACACTCGCTGGTTGTTCCAGCATCATCATATGACCGCTGTCTTCAACCGGCAGCAGCCGGGCACCGTTAATTTTTTGCTGAGCGGTTTGCATAGCCGGGAATGGTGCCACTGCGTCCTGACGGGCGGCAATTAAATTTACCGGGCAGTTGAGCTGGCCGAGCTTAGCAGTGAGGTCTTTTCTGGGTGTGGTGCTTTGTACATGCGCCCGTAATGTCGCCGTGCCTAAATCGCTGGCCATATCGGTGAGTATTGGCAGTATCTCATCACTGTGTTCTGGTAGCATCATGTTAGCCA
>Ga0213831_1000816_pt1 | contig 13458 bp, 15 predicted proteins | sample SWATP12_FD_163421 | JGI IMG/M metagenome (GOLD analysis project Ga0213831, IMG submission 163421) | Coastal seawater microbial communities from Marineland, Florida, United States - SWA TP1 #2 | ecosystem: Environmental > Aquatic > Marine > Coastal | place: USA: Florida | collected 2016-08-06 | reverse complement strand
ATAACAAGGCCGATAGTGGATGATTAGGCTCCAAGCTGAAAGTAAACCACCTCCGCAGCCATTTATTGGTGTGGTCTACAGAGGATTATGTCTTTTTAGAGGGGAAAATCCCTAGAACCCCTATGTGGACATTACGCCGGGTACCAATGGAGAAGATATGAACAAAGCGTCGTATCGGCGTGTATTTTATTCTGTGAAAGAAAAAGGTAACTGGGCATGTGTACACCCCTGCACCCCCACGGAGCTTCAATCACCCGAGCAACTGTTAACATGGGCCAAGACCCATCAGCACGTTACGGCGTTTATCGCCGATACCGGCCAACAAGCCGAGGGGCCGATTTACCACATTCGCTGGTTTTCTCCGACCCAGGAGATCCAGCTATGCGGGCATGCGACCCTCGCGGCAGCAGACATCGTGCTAACACACCTACATCCTGCAGCCAACCAAGTCACCTTTCATTATGCCCATGACATGTTGCATGTCACTCAGCTAAAAACACAGCTCTACATCATGCGCATCAATAACATCAAGCTGTATCCCGCTCCGCGACCATATGAACTAAAACGTCTCTTAAACGTGCCATTGGGACGCATAATGGAAACCCAGGCTGAAGATGGTTACTACGTGATCCAGTTACCTAACCGGGCCCATGTTGCGGATTTTACACTCCCTGCTAAGCAGTACAGTGCGTTTACCAAACGAGCCCTGATCGTGACCTCGCGCGATATCCTATCCGTGAATGATATCTATTTCCGCTATTTTGCCCCCCAGTACGGCGCCCCTGAAGATCCCGCCACCGGCTCTGCGGCTCCCGTTCTCTCAGCCTTTTGGCACGTCCGGACATCAGAGGTGTATACCTGCCGCCAACTCTCAGCAGAAGGCGGGATCTATCAGTTATATTGGGATAATGATCACACGCACATTGTCACCCTTGTCGGTGAATAACTGCGGCTCAGGTATCCAGTCTTAACCGCGTTTCATCCACCTTATCCTGATACAAGGCCAACAACTGACGCAGTTTGGGGGTGATGATGTTCTGACAAAAGGGGCGCTGGGGATCGGTATAGTAATAATCCTGATAGTGCGCGGCCGAACGTTCAAATGTGTTGAGCCGATACGCCCGCGTGATCAAGGGTTTATCAAACTGGGATTGCAGCTGCACTAAACAGGCCTGTGCCGCAGCCTGTTGAGCATCATTATAGGTGTACACCGCACTGCGGTATTTGTGACGACGACTGTGATCGGCGGTGCTGCTGTGCGTATGCAAATGAATATCAATCAGGTCGCATAACGTGATCTGCTGCGGATCAAAACGCATGATGATCCCTTCTGAGGGCCAATGCTGCTCACCGTAGCTGCTCAGCCATCCCTGCTCCACCTGTACAACCCCTTTTAAGGAGGCAAAAATGGCTTCGGTACACCAGTAGCAACTGCCCCCTAACCCGATGGATACGTCCGCTGCCATTGTCACCTCCTATTCGTGCCGTTGCCCGGGCAGCACAGGCCCGGACGCGAGCACCGGATCACCACCAGTTTTGAATGTCCGCGCCAAAGGTCGGATAAGCAAGCAGATCCGCTTTGAAATGCGTCGCGGTAATGTTGTGGCGCATGGCCATGGCAAACATATTGATCAGCTCCTCACCTTTATGCCCGACAATGTGCACTCCCACAAACGCATCCGCGGCCTCATCAATGATCACTTTGGCCCAAGCCCGTGACTCAACATGCGAGCGGGAGGAAAACCAATCCCCCATTTCAACCTGTTGCACCTTCACCTGTAGGCCTTGCGCGGTGGCTTCCTGCTCTGTTAGCCCGACACTGCTGAGGGTCGGCAGCGTAAAGACCGACGTCGGGATCACGCGATAATCCGTCGCTTGTGACATGGCCTTGAGAATATTTTGTCCGACCAGGCGGCCCTCCTGCGTGGCCACGGGCGACAGCTGCGGCGCCCGTGCAATGGCATCCCCTGCGATCCAGACCGCAGGGTTATCGACCGTGCGCAAGTATGCGTCAGTCTCAATATGCCCACGATCAACCGTGATCCCCGCCGTCTGCAGATCCAGTCCGTCCACATTGGCCACCCGCCCGGTACCATTAACAACATGCGACGCCATGAAGGTATGATGGGTGTCATCAATCATACAATCGACCACCATCCCCGTGTCCGTCTGACGTATTTGCTGCACCTGCACCGCGGTGTGGATGGTCACGCCCAGCTTTTCTGTCTCATCATGCAGTACCCGCACCGCGTCACTGTCCAGGCGTGGCAGCAGCTGTGGCATGGCCTCCAAAATCGTCACCTTAACCCCCGCGCGGGCATACACATGGCTAAATTCCATGGCAATAACCCCCCCGCCGACAAACACAACCGAGTCGGGCAGTTCACGTAGCGTCAGCACATCATCTGACGTTAGCAGGTGCTCAGCCCCCGGGATAGGTAACGGACGGGTTTTAGAGCCTGTGGCAATGACGATGTTTTCTGCTTCCAGGACATCGTCGCCGACCGTGATCTGATTAGGCCCGGTAAAGCGTGCCTGACCGCGGTATACCGTCGCCCGATTGTCCGCCAGTTTATGCATCGCACCGGGGATAAAGCCGATCATCTCGTCCTTGCGTGCGATCAGCTTTTCCCAATGGATCACGGGCGCAGAAACCTCAATACCGTGTGCCTCAGCCCGGCGGATCATGTCCAGGCACCCAGCAGCTTCAACTAAAATCTTTTTCGGGGTACAACCGCGATTAGGGCAGGTGCCACCAAACTCGGCCTGCTCAACAATGGCCATGGATTTTCCCGCCTCCTTAAGCACGGATGAGACGCCAAATCCGGCGTTCCCGCCGCCCAAGATAATCGTATGATACTGTGCTGTCATAATGAATTTCCTATGTACATTCTTTAAGTGATACTGCGCGTCGCGTTTACGCTGTGGTAATGGGGCGACTGCGGATTAAAAAATCGATAACTTTTTCCGCCGACATCTCGCACGGCTTGAGTAACGGGACATGGGTATGATAAACATTGCAACTGATCACGTCCTGACCACCGAGCCGCTCGGCATAAAACGTTTCTGCCCGCCCTTGCACGTGACGATGGCGCGTCACGCCGTATCGGCGTCCGTCGAACCACGCTTCACTGTACCCGTGAGGGTAGGTGTTAAGTGCTGTTAACCATTCCACCGCTAAAACCACTTCTTGCGCCGAAAGTACACGATCTGTGCGCCCACGACCATGACACACAACACCACAAAGATCCAAAACGCAAAATCAACGGCGGCGCCCGGTATCCCCCCCACGTTGATCCCCAACAGGCCGGTTAAAAAGGACAGGGGTAAAAAAATTGTTGCGGCGATTGAAAACAGGTAGGTGGTTTTGTTTAATTCGGCGCCCTGCTGGTATTTAATTTCCTCATACAGGATCTCTGCGCGATCCCGGATATCATTGAGCTCTTCGGTATACCGTAACACCCGATCGTGCTGTTCAATAATATCCGCCCGCTGCCGGTCCGATAACCAGCCGATAGACGCCTGTGACAGATCACTGAGCAGCTTGGCCTGCGGGAAAATATAGCGCCGGTATAACGCAATTTTACGCCGCACATCACTGATATTATGCGGGGGACGCTGCAGTGCATCATCAGCATTGACATGCAGCTCCAGCTCAGCCACACACCGCTCCAGCTCGTCAATGTAGTGCTCAATTTCCTCATAGACTTCGCGCATCAACGCGACCACCAAACCGCCCGCGGTCAATGGGCCGCGGCGCTGGGTAATGTGCTCACGCAGTTGCTCAACCGCCTGGTTGTCATCGCGTCGGCAGGTCAGCACCACATCACCATCAGTCCAGATGCGCAGCGATACCATTTGCTCCGGGTGAGTAGGACAATACGTATTAATGGCCCGCACGTTGATCAATACGCCGTCGGGTTTGATCAATACCCGTGGACGGGTATCTTCTGCCAACATGGCATCAATAGTGGTACTGCTCATCCGCTGGGACGCTTCCAACCAGGTGCGGGTCGCGATATTAATGGCACACAAATGGTACCACACACAGTCGCCGGGTGCGGGCAGCGGCTGCCCCGGCGCCCAGGTCATGCTTGTGGTCAGGTTGGCACCGTATAATAACGCATCCGGGGCCAGCATATCGGGCGCGAGCGGTTTAAGGGGCATGATCCAACTCCTGTTTGCACATGGGGCATATGCCCCCCGCTTCGTGACACACCTCATCAATGATGGTGTCAGATTCTATTGGCGTGATCCCGTGCGCCTGGCGTACCTCAACATGCGTCAGTGGCCACTGTTTGCGTGTGGCATACAGCCGCAACGTCATCGCGGTACACCCGCCCAGCGCGGCTAACAGGTGCTCATAGGGATCAGGCCCCCGATCGCCGCCGCCCAACGCAACAGGCTCATCCATTATCCACTGGTGGGCCGCACTGGACACCCGCTGGGTCAACACATGATCAAACTCGGCCACCTCAACCTGCCCCTTTTCTAACGCCGAAGGCGTATCCTCTATCACCGCACTGCTCCAAAAACGACGGCTCCAGGCCGCGATCGTGTCGGCCACATATTCAGCATCTGCCGGTTTGGTCAACAGATGATCGGCTTTATCTAAACTGACAAAACTTTTTGGGTGCTTGGCGGCATGGTAGATCTTTTCAGCCTCATCTATCGCCACAATTCGATCGGTGGGTGCATGCATCAATAACAGTGCCTTTTTCATACCCGCCAATTGGCGCCCGTCAAAGTGAGCGACATCCTCTAAAAACTGTTGCTTGATCGTGAAGGGCCGCCCCCCCAAATCCACCGTCGCTTCCCCCGCACGTGCTATCGTCTGAACTGCCTGTTCAAAATTATGAACCACGTGGCCGGCACTGAACGGCGCGCCAATGCTCACCACCGCTTTCACCTCTGGCTCCTGGGCGGCCATGGCCAGCACCGCCGTCCCACCCAAGCTATGCCCAATAAGCAGCTGAGGGGCCTGGTAATGCTCACGCAAAAAGCTTACCGCCGCTTTCAGATCATCCAAATTTGAGGAAAAATTGGTATTGCCGAACTCCCCCTCACTGTCGCCTAATCCGGTAAAGTCAAACCGCAACACGCCCACACCATGGGCGCTTAATGCGTCGGTGATCCGCCTCGCGGCCACACTGTTTTTACCGCACGTAAAACAATGGGCAAACAGTGCGTACCCACACGGGCGCTGCACAGGCAAGGTAAGTGAGCCTGAGAGCATATGCTCCTGGCTGGGAAAGGTTACATTTATACTCATTGTCTCTCCACATCAATGGTCATGCATACTCAGCTTGATGTCATCACAACGCAACAACATAAGCCCTCGTTTATGTGCGCTGTGCACGTAGGCGTTCAACGCCCCATATCCCTAATGCCATCATGACGATGGCCCCCGGCGCATGTGGCGACAATGCGGGAAGCCCGATAAAGAGGAGCGTGTCAGAGCCTCCCGGGATCCCATACGCACCCATGCCCATCAACAGGCCCGCAAATAAATGCCGCCCCCACACCCGCAAGGGGGGCCCTCGCAGGGAAAAACGGCGCATATGCCAACTGGCTACCAGCATACCGGTAAACAGGACTGCCAGGCCCAGCCCATACATTGACGAGGTGCTGAGCAAGTGCGCCGGTTGTGTGACACTGAGGGTGAAGAAACTGCCAATGGTGCCCCAGTCAGGTAAAAAAACCGTCACCAGTGCCGCCGAAGGACCAATGAGCCAGATCATGCCACGGGCATGACGAAACCCCGCGAGCAGCCCAAACCGTTTATTGGCCGGGACGCGTCGCCACATCCAATACGCATACCCGCACACGCCACCTAAGCCAACACCGCTTATCAGCAGTGCCTTATGAGATCCACCCGCCTGCGGGACAGGCAATGCGGCCCCCATCGCCGCCATGAGTAAACCGCCCAGCCCCCATCCGGTGATAGTCGCCAGCATCTCGGTGCGGCCTTCCGCAAGCTTGGTAAACGTTGAGATATTACACCCGCGATTTAAACCTGCACCAACCCCTAATAACGCCCCACCGAGTAAGCTGGTCCCACTCAGTGCATAGGTTGGCCAGCTGCTTGCGCCGGTCAATATCACCAGCAGCAGATGCCCCATCAGGATCACCATCACCGTTAACCACAACGCCAAGGCCTTTCCATATACCCCACGCCGATACGCCTGGAGTACGACGTCGACCATACAAAAGCCCGCGCGCTTCAGTGCATACCCCAGCACCCCAGTGGCCAGCACGAGCATGATTAGCAACAACGGGCTGCTCATATGACGCTTACCGAACAGTGGAGGACGGGCGGTATTCCATCAAGTGTAGTCCAAACCACCGCGCGGCGTCGTGCCAATGCTTGATCGGGTACCAATCCGCCGCCCGTGCCATCTGAATGAACCCCTCGGGGGTATACTTGTACGAGTTCTCTGTATGGATACTCTCGCCTTGTGTAAACGCAAACGGTTGCCCGGCAACCTGCACGGTCTGTGCGCGTGTACTGATCAGGTGCATCTCAATGCGTGATTGCTCTTCATTGAAAAAGGCATGATGACGAAACTGCCCGAGATCGAATGTCCCCTCCAATTCCCGATTGATCCGGCTTAACAGGTTAAGATTAAAGGCGGCTGTCACGCCCTGATCATCATTATACGCGCGCTCCAGTAACGGGGTGGACTTGATCTGATCAACGCCGATCAGCAGCAATCCCTTTTCGCCGACCCAACTACCGAACATTGATAACAAGCGGCCGGCCTCTATGGGCGAAAAGTTACCAATGGTGGAGCCAGGGAAATACACCACCTGGCGACCGCGCGTCGGCGCAAGGGCGGGCGGCGGAAGCGCATGTAAGCGCGTAAAGTCCCCCACCACCGTATTGACCGGCAGCCCCGGGAAACATTGCTCAAGGCGCTTGCCCGCAGCCTGTAGGATCTCCGCCGAGATATCCGTTAATGTCAGTTGTTGCGGCGCTGACAGGTGCGCCATCAACACCTGCACTTTGTCACTGGCCCCCGCGCCCGGCTCAATCACATGCACATGTGGACCTAATAGCCGGGCAATGTCACCCTTGACACGCTCAAGCAGTGCGGTTTCCGTGCGCGTGACATAGTACTCCTTCAGTGTGCAGATGTCGGTAAACAGCTGAGAGCCGTACGCGTCATAAAAATACTTGCTCGGCAGGCATTTCTGAGGGTGGGACAATCCTTGTAAGGTATCGTGTAAAAATTCCGAGTCATAACACTCGGTGGGTTGCGATAAGGTAAAATCTTTCATTGTTATTTTGCTAGTCGTATTCCAGTAAATTGCCACGCGTGGTGGGGGTAAAAAAAGTTACGATAGGTATCACGGTAAGAGGCACCGGGGGTCACGCATGAGCCCCCCCGCAGCACATACTGACTGCACATGAATTTACCATTGTATTCGCCAGCCGGCCCACTAAATGGTTGATACCCCGGATAAGCGCCATAGTGGCTGGCGGTCCATTGCCAACATTGTCCGGTCATGTGGGTCAGCCCCGGGCCTGGCTCGGCCGTAGGACACAAACAATCGAGGGATAAAAACGGTCCGCGCGTGGGTTGTGCACGTGCCGCCACCTCCCATTCAAATTCGGTGGGTAACCGCACGCCGGCCCAGCGAGCATAGGCCTCTGCTTCATAATAGCTCACGTGCGTCACCGGCTGATGCGGTAACACCGGCTGCAGCCCGCTAAGTGTAAAGTGCTGATACTGCCCGTCGGTATAGCGCCAATACAAGGGCAATTGTACGTCGTGCGCCTGAAGATGTGCCCACCCATCAGAGAGCCATAATAACGGGTTTTGATACCCCCCATCCTCAATAAAGGCCTGATAGTCAGCATTGGTCACTAGCCGCGATGACAATGAAAACGGCTGCAGATACACCGTATGCGCCGGCGACTCGTTATCAAACGCAAAGCCGTCCGTATCATGTCCGATGGTATACAGTCCTTCATCAAACCGCAGCCAATGGTGCGCACTATACATGGCATCACCACGGGACGATGCCATGTAAACCGGCGCCTGCGGGTTTTGTGCCAGTGCGTGTTTAATGTCGGTTAACAAGAGCTCCTGATGCTGGTGCTCATGGTGGCATCCCAGCGTGAGCAATGATGCCACCTCCGGGGTGAGACCCTGCTCATATAACTGCAAAATGTGTGCGTCGACATACGCTCGGTATGCCATGATCTGGGCTAAACTGGGCCGCGAAATAAGCCCGCGTGCGGCGCGTGGATATTGCTCACCAATGCCGTTGTAATACGAATTGAATAAGTACGTAAAATCATCGTCAAACGGCACATACTGCGGCAGGTGTTGCCGCAAAATCAGCGTCTCAAAAAACCAGGTGGTGTGTGCCAGGTGCCATTTGGCAGGACTGGCGTCGGGCATCGACTGAAGCTGGGCGTCTGCTTCCGATAACGGCTCGACAAGCTGCGCGCTGAGTGCACGGACGGCCTGAAAGGCAGAATTCTCATTATGTTGCATAAATTATTATAGGATTGGTGTGGTTATGTGTTAAGTGCCGTGCCAACATACCAGGCGTTCACATACCATGCTGACTCGGCACGCATACGACGCGCCACCGGGCGCGTCCAACAAGTGTAACAACGTCGGTCAGGCCACCTCTACACCATTCCAGAATGCGACATGATCTTTGATCGCCGCTGCCGCCGTTGACGGTGCGGGGTAAAACCATGCGGCATTTTCGTTAACGGCATCCCCCACCTCAACGTGGTAATAATGCGCCTCACCCTTCCATGGGCAGGTGGTACGAAACGAACTGGGTTTAAAATACGACGCGTTAATCGCATCAGGGGGAAAGTAATGGTTGCCCTCGACAACCTCAGTGTTATCCGACTCTGCGATAACAACCCCGTTCCATGTAGCTTTCATATGCTCTCCTGTAACACTTTGTTATTTCAGTTTATCTTGGTACGCTGCCCGCAGCTTTGACAGCTTCGGCTCAATGACCATTGAACAATACCGGTTTTGCGGGTTATTTGCATAATAATTTTGATGGTAACCTTCCGCGGGGTAAAACACATCAAGGGGCTCCACGCGCGTGGCGATCGGCGTGCCAAAGCGCGGTTGTAGATCGGCGATCACCTGCTCTGCCGTCGCTTGTTGCTCAGGATCATGATAGAAGATCACCGAGCGATACTGGGTCCCCACATCCGCCCCTTGCCGGTTGACCTGAGTCGGATCATGGCTGGTCAAAAAGACCACCAATAGATCATAATAACTGATCACGTCAGGCTCAAAGGTCACCTGCACCACCTCCACATGATCTGTCCCGCCAGAGCACACCTTCTTATAGTCAGCATCCGATGATGAGCCACCGCTGTAACCCGACTCAACCTTATGTACACCCTTTAGCCGCTGAACGACTGCTTCAACACACCAAAAGCACCCGCCACCAAATGTTGCCTGTATCATGTTACTCATCATCCACCGCCTTTAATGATAGTGAATTAATACAATAGCGTAGCCCCGTTGGCTCCGGACCGTCCGGAAATACATGCCCTAAGTGGCTGTCGCAAATACTGCAGGTCACCTCAACACGATGCATACCGTGCGACGTGTCCTGAATGTAATTGATCACATTATCTTTCAGTGGCTGAGTAAAGCTCGGCCAGCCCGAGCCAGAATCAAACTTCTCATTGGCATTAAACAGTGGCTCATCACAGCAAATGCACGCGTAACGGCCCTGTTTAAAGATGCCGCAATGCTCGCCAGAAAAGGCCCTCTCGGTACCCTTTCGTCGCGTGATCTGAAATTGATCACTGGTCAACTGCTCGGCCCACTGCTCATCCGTTTTTTCTACCCGGCGATCGGGGGCCGGGTTACCCTTGCTCGCATACCCGATGACGGTATTCCAATTCAACATACTGTTACTCCTATCAAGGACAGAGAAAAGACCAGCGTCGAAGCGCTGGTCTTTCACTGTCAATTACGCACGCATGCGCATACCCACTGAAGGGGACCCCCTTCAGCATTATCACACTATTTAATTTCGTCTGTACGGCTTAGCACCATGTCTTTGCCGCCAATATGACAGCCAAAGCAGCCTGGAACGCCATTGCCTGACGCCTGCAGTTTCGTGCCATCGGTTGCACTGGTCACTTCATACCAGAACCACCCTTTACCATTATCCGAGTTGTCCTGTGTTTTGACCATCACCGCCCAGCCAGCCAGCGCCTCTGATTCATCGTACATCTCTTTGACGATACCACTGCCCGTCGGGTATGTCGCTGCATCGGCTTTTATCGCTGCGGCAATCGTGTCGTTATAAAACACCCGTACCGGTAATCCAAACTGGGTATGTGGGCCCGTTGTCCGGTGCGTTTCCATTTCCTGATTGGCAAAGCTGCGATACGCCTGACTCGTCAGGTAGATAAACAGCGCCTCGTTGCTAAGGGGGATTTCCGCCGGTGACATACTAGGGGTTGGTGCGCTAGGGAGCCACGTGGGATCAACATCGTCGCCAACCGCTTCGGCCTCCAGTATTTCCGCTTCACTCACGGCCGCCGTGTCTGCCTGCTCTTTTTCCTGGCAGCCAGATAGCGCCATACTCAATACGGTCAGTAATAGTAAAAGGATCCAGGTGCGTTGTTTGTTCATCATTATTATCCCGCGTTATTGTAAATAAAATGTTAATGCCCTAGCATTAATAGCATAACTCGCCATTAAGCTGTACTTTTTCTTGTTTGGGGCAATTTTCGAGGCACTTCCATACGTTTGCTTATGTGTATAAATAACGTCATGACAGATCAGCATACTAAGCCAGCACCAAGGTCATGCCGCTGCCGATGTGTTTACCCACAAAAGGCTATCCACTAGCCAATGCGTTCCCCGCTGTACCTCGTCGCCGTGGTATCACTGCTTTTTAGTCTTGGCGGTGGCCCGGCTCAGGCCGTTGGCTCACCTTATCTCACCACCGGCGTTGCAAACTGGGCCGTGTTTGATAATGCCGATCGTGAGGCGCTGCACGTCACGTATACCCTTGCCCCGTTGCCCGGGGGATATAACGTGCGGCCAACCCTGATGGCATTCTTTGCCGATCAGGGGCAACAGTACTATGCCTTCGGTGTTGCCTATGATTCCTCCCTGGGCCCGCACTGGCGTATCGGTGGCGCCATGCATATCGGCTTTATGGAGCGCCCGAAGCAACTGGGCCATAAAGTCGAATACTATACCCGGCTTAACGTGGACAGACGTCTCTCACCACAATGGTACATGCGGCTTGAAATCGGCCATATCTCTAATGCGGGCCTGGGCGATCAAAACCCCGGCTCTGAGGCCATCGCTCTCTCCCTCATCTATCACTTTGATTAGCCTAACACCCTTGTCAAGCCCGTTGATCCCGACGGTAAATGTGTGCCCCATTATGTTGTGGTATAGCGCCGCAAAATAGCCCGCGCGACGGCACTGCCTGTCACATGGACTGCAGACAGGCAAAGGGGATACCCGGTGTACTTATACGCAACATACCGCCCCATCGGCTATGCTTTACATCCGCTATGTGTTTTGTACATCTGGAGTGTGTTTATGTTGATCCGTTGTTTACCTCGTCACCCTATACGCGAGCATCAGATCACTGATGAGTCCGTGTATCTATCACGCCGTGACGTGCTCAAAGGGATCGGGCTTGTTGGCACCGGCGCATTACTGACACCACTGGCCCACGCCCGCCCATGGTTCGCCCAGGGCCCGGCCCCCGCCACCAAGCCAACACCGCTGACATTTACGCAGCCTGATGCTTATCGGTCAGACGAGCCGCTGACGCCCCGTGCTAAAGTGATCTCACACAACAACTTTTACGAGTTTGGCGCCGAGAAAGACGCGCCTCAGCACAACGCCCGACACTTTGCCTCGTCCCCCTGGACACTGACGGTGGATGGTCTGGTCGCCTCTCCCTATACGTTGGATCATGACGATCTGCTGAGCCTCTTTCCATTGGAAGAGCGTATTTATCGATTACGCTGCGTGGAAGCGTGGTCCATGGTGATCCCGTGGATTGGGTTTGGGCTACGCCACCTCATCAAACGGGCACACCCACTGGGCAGTGCACGTTATGTTGCCTTCCAAACCCTACATGATCCCGAGCAAATGCCCGGCCAGCGACGCAGCGCATTTCACGCCGGCATCGACTTTCCATATGTGGAAGGGCTACGGCTTGACGAAGCAATGCACCCGTTAACCCTGATGTCCGTCGGCCTGTACGGTAAAACTTTACCACCCCAAAATGGCGCGCCGATCCGACTCGTCGTCCCCTGGAAGTATGGGTTTAAAAGCATTAAATCGATTGTGCGGATCACACTCACCGAGCACCAACCTCCAACCACCTGGCAGCAATATGCACCAAAGGAATATGGGTTTTATGCGAATGTGAATCCGGAGGTCGATCACCCCCGCTGGAGTCAGGCAAGTGAGCGACGGCTGACCAGCGGTGGGCTGTTTACACGTAACCGTATCCCGACATTACCCTTTAACGGGTATGACGACGTCGCCTCATTGTATAGCCGTCTTGATCTGCGCCGTTTTTTCTGACGCGCAGCAGGCCCGTAGCGACCAATATGATGGCGCACAATCGGGGACACGTACATACCCCCGCGAAAAACGCCAGCATCTCCTGTTATTAGCCAAATAATGTGCTAAACTTAACGGGCTAAAATGCTGTGTTCCAGCTTTTACATTACAGGGTTTGAGCGGAGTGTGTACGCCTCCACTCGTTTTACCGTCTCACTCCACCTGCCGGTGGTTAATAGCCCTTTTGCCTTGTCAAAACACGTCTTTATGCATATCTGCATTCATCCGGTTACTCAAACACCCAGTAAATAGACACTTGTCTGGTGGGGGATTGCATTTAACGATAGACGGCGGTATATCTAATACTTAATGCCTTGATCAACCGTGGATGCCACGTTATCCACCATCAGGAGTGCACGATGACAACCTCTTATTTTCAGGCCCCGGAGCTGCGGGTTAACCAATGGATTGATCATGACGGCGCACCGCGTGCGCCAGTCACCCTTGCCGAGTTAGGTGACGGTTACCGACTGTTGTATTGTTTTCAGCACTGGTGCCCTGGCTGCCATTCCTTCGGCTTCCCTGCCCTGCAATATATGCATGAGCACCTGGCGGATCTGGGGGTGGGCTTTGCGGTCATCCAAACCGTGTTTGAAGGGGAATCCACAAATACCGATGAACGTGGGGTTCTAGGGATTTTCCCCTCTAAAAAGACATAATCCTCTGTAGACCACACCAATAAATGGCTGCGGAGGTGGGTTACTACTTATAAGTGTGGCAAATTAGGTAAATATCGTACATTTAATACGGAACAGCCCTGATATGGCCATTAAAAACGAAATTACTATTCTCACGAGAGCAGAACAGGCAAATCTTTATTCCCCACCCATTTTTTCAATCGAAGAAC
>Ga0213831_1000805_pt1 | contig 13712 bp, 13 predicted proteins | sample SWATP12_FD_163421 | JGI IMG/M metagenome (GOLD analysis project Ga0213831, IMG submission 163421) | Coastal seawater microbial communities from Marineland, Florida, United States - SWA TP1 #2 | ecosystem: Environmental > Aquatic > Marine > Coastal | place: USA: Florida | collected 2016-08-06 | reverse complement strand
TAGGGTACTATCTGTTAAAGAAGTTACCGGCCGGATGCTGGTTGTAGTGAACAGGAGCTGTTATGCATTTGTCAGAAGAACAAAAATTTAATCAGGCGCTGATAAAACTTGCGGTATTGTTTTATCAGGTAGACAGAAAAATCCTCCTTAGCGAGCAGGACTATCTTGAAGAGCTGGTAGAATCCCTTAAATGGGACAGTCCCATTTGCCGCGAAGCTTACGTTAACGAAGTTATTTATCAAACCCGAACGGCCCTGGATACAGGAGATGCCGCAGATATTTTACGCAGCTTGCAGACTGATTTAGCATTTAATGCCAATCAGGCGCTGGAAGTTGCTATGGCAATGTCCGGCGTAGACGGTGAGCGCAGTGAAGAAGAAACTGAGCTCCTGAGCCTGTTAACGCACAAAGTATTGGCCCGGGAACTCACTGCCAGCCGGGTAGAGTTACCGGCTGCCTCCTGAAGCACTTATTGAAATGCAGCCGGAACGAAGGTAGGGTCAGGTATAGTTAGCACAATCAACCTATCCCTGCCTGATGAAATTATTTCGGCTGTTTTGCCTGGTAATATTGGTGATAACTGGCTCAGCCATGCTGTTGAGCAGTTGTCAGCAAACCCGCGATGTACGATTTTCTCCGTCGGCCAGCCTCGTGCCGACCACAATTGCCCCCTTTAGCGCTTACCAGCAAGCGGTAGCAACGTGGCTTAGCGAACACCGTCAGGCCACCGGTTCAGATAAACGCTGGGAAGTACAAATAAATGCCCCTTTCGAATGTGGTGTTGGCAATAAAAAGGGTGTGTTGTTTATCCATGGTCTGGGGGACTCGCCATACTTTTTTCAGGATGTTGCCCAACGCCTGTGTGACCAGGCTGTGTGGGTGAGAGCGATACTTCTGCCCGGCCATGGCTCCAAACCCGGTGATATGCTGAACGCCAGCTATGAACTATGGCAACAAGCCACGAATTTCCATGTCGAGCAGTTCTCACGCGAGGTTGATGAGTTATATCTGGCCGGATTTTCCACCGGCACTAATCTGGCCGTTGTGGCCGCAGGTCAGCGTGATGATATTGCCGGGTTATTGCTGTTTTCGCCGGCATTTGAATCCCGTTTCGCGGTCACCTGGCTGGCGCCGTATTTAACCGGCGTGTTCAGCTGGCCTAATGTTGAACCTGAAGATAACCCGACACGGTATAATTCTATGGCCATGCAAGGGTTTGCCGCCTATCAGAAAAGCGTTGATGCGGTTCAGGTGTCATTGCATCAGCAACCGGTTTCTGTACCTGCGTTACTGGTGGTACCAGAGGGCGATAGTGTGGTGGATGTGAATACGGTAGCTGAGCTTTACACTGCGCATTTTCGTCACCCTTCGAGTCAGCTGTTATGGTTGGGTGAAGAAGAGGATGCGCCAGCTGACAGTCAGGTGCTAAGCATGAAAATACCAGCGCAGCGGATCGGAGCAGCCTCGCATATGAGTGTATTGTTTAGTGCAGCGAATCCCTTGTATGGGACCGGTGGAACCCAGAGAATTTGTGATAATGGTCAGGGCAGCAGTAAAACAAAACGCTGTGAAGCGGGTGAGGAGGTTTGGTATGGACCATGGGGGTTAACCGAGGAAGGCAAGGTATTTGCCCGTCTTACTTACAATCCTTACTTTGACACCATGATGGGGGCGATTGAGCGGCTGCTGGACATTGACCCACAAGAGCTGGTAAAGGAGTACCCAGGTACCGGAGTCAACGCCTCGCAATTACCTGAATAATCGATTAATCAAGCATATATTTTAACAGTGATAAATACTCATTATGGCTGAAGCAGCCATTAACTGGATGGCTGCCAACGGACCGCTTTGTACGTAAAGCAGACATTTTACCTTTCCCATGAAAATACGGAGTATGTTTCTTCATGGGAAACGGGTGTTACTATGAATTCAATCTAATAAGCTCTTATGTTTCAAGGAAAGTTGAGTGAAGGTATTCTTAGTAGCCGCGCTGGCGCTATCACTAGCAATTAATGTATATCAGCTTACGTTCAGCCCAAAAGCTGCGAACTTAGTCATAGCCAATTCGTCACAAGCGGAATGCATTAAACAATTACGCTCGTCGTCTAGTGAGACAAATGTTATTGGCCCTAACTTTCTTTCCGGATATTTAGCACTAGACCTTAACCTCAACTCCAATACCTCTTTCAGTAAAGAAGTATCTGGTTGTTATTTTGACAGTTACATAGAAAACGTTACTGTAGAGAACCTAGCTGAAAATGTTCAGCTTTTACGCTCAACGGGCAGTAATAGCGTTACATTTTTCAAAGACGCAACTTCTGACAAGTTCACTGTATACGGCCGGAGTGAATGAAACATAACAAACGATTATGGCGCCCGCCAAGGCGGGCTGGGACGCTAACACGCAGGCGGCCTCGCCATTTTCGCCTGCGCGTCCGCGCCCCATATTTGGGTGTTGATATGATTCCCGCTGTCAATAAGCATGACGACATACCCACAGACTTCTTTCATTAGCGTTGTGGATCTGACTGGCGCTTGATACCCCATGGTTTCAGGGGCACGTTGGCTCGGTCAGGCGATGAGTTGGTAGCAAACCCAGAAAATCATGCCTACCTGAGCGAGGAAAAACGTGGCACGTAACAGCACAAACGCTGGCGCGGTGCTGATGAGGTGTACTAGGCTCTGCCCCACACGCGCGGCCAGGATAAAGGCCGCAAGGCCATCCACAACGGGACTCTTACCCATTAGCGCAGCGATCACCACGACGGCAGCGAAGAGCGGAAAGTTTTCCACGCAGTTGAGATGTGCGCCTTTGACGCGGACCATAAAGGGTGGGTCGAGGTTGACTTCAGCGCGCTCCCAGTCCGCGAAGTTGCGATCCCCGAACAGCGCCATCGGCACGCGGGGAAACGCGTAAGCCAGCATCAGCAGTTGCATCCACACTACGTAAAACAGCACAGCGATAAAACCGGTCATTGGGCATTCTCCATAGGTTGGATTGAGACAATCCTTACACACTAAGCCCGCTAACAGATGCGAGAATCGCGACTACAGCTGCCAATCTATCATAAAATGCGCTTGTGTTGGAAGCGGAACAATCGGGGTTAGTCCAATTTGTGGTGCTCTCCCCCAACAACGTAATGCAAGTGACTCACTGGGTCGTTCGCTTTTTTCAGCGGTACACTTGCGTTATCGTTGTTTGCGCTGTTCGAATCCCGTCTCACTCAGGGCGTTGCCCCCTGAACACAGCGTTGAACGTCTGCTGATTGTCTCAAGGGGCCACTGGCGCTTTGCGGCAGAAAAGTACGTGAAGCAGAAGTTGACGATAAGGATACTCAGGCTCAGTAATGGGTGACTAACTGACGTAAATATTACAGAGCGACGAGGCTCATGCAGGCACCAACTACAAGCGCTACACCAGCCGCCCACAGCGAAACGTTCGAACCCCATGCCTATGGCCATAAAAAGCGCAGCATCAATGGCAGAGCGTATCCCTGGGGCAAGATATTTCACGCTTCCTCCTTCAGAAACAACTGGAGAAACTTCTGAAACGCGGGAATCTCATAACCGCAGCGCCATAGGAGATAAGTGCTCGTCGAACCAAAATCCAGCGTCGCCAGGGTGGCCGGAGCACTGCTCAGTTCCAGCACACTACGTGGTAACAAGGAGACACAGGAACCAGCCGCAACAGCGGCAATCATCGCGTGGTATGAGCCCAACTCCTGAATTTTCCACTCGCCTCCGGCCGCTATGCCAAGCCGTTCCTCTGCAATGGTCCTGTAGGTGCATCCCAACTTGAATGCTGCCAATGACCGAATACGCACTTGCTCAGGAGTGGTTGCTGCGAGGTCGGTGGCTGGCAGTAACAACAGGAGTTCCTCGTGCCAGACTGGCAAGCCCTGCAATCCTATCTCGGCCAGGCTCGACTGGTCCCTGATTGTTGAGGGAAGTGCGACGAACACACAATCCAGCCGACCGTTGCGCACTTGCTCGACAAGCTGCCTTGTCGGCCCTGTACTGACCTTCAGCTTGGTTGTGGGATTGGCTTGATGATAGGCCGCCAGCGGAACGGGAAGCCGGCTTGCCGCTGTGGACTCCATGCTACCGATGCGCAATGTTCCGCCACTGCTTCCACCGCCGACCACGTGACGAGCCTCATCTTCCAGGGCAAGCATACGCTGCACATATTCCAGAAAGTGTTGCCCTGCAGTAGAAAGAGTGAGGCGCTTGCCAGCACGAATGAATAGTTCCGCACCTAGATCCGCTTCAAGATGCTGTATGCGCGTAGTGATGTTGGACGGTACACGTCCAAGCCTGGAGGCTGATCGGGTGATACTTAATTCGGCAGCAACCGCCTCAAATATCTTAAGGCTTTCCAGATCCATTTAATTCCCCAAAAGAAAACAATAGTTGAATTATAATCTCAAAAAGAGAATCATTAATAGCCCTTGTAACCCTTCTAATTAAAAAGGTATCTACATGAATCGCTCAAACCCGCTTACTAGCCATTTGTGTATACACCCCATCATTCAAGCTCCCATGGCAGGTGTGTCTACACCCGAACTTGCGGCAGCAGTATCGAATGCAAGAGGTCTGGGATCCCTAGGCGTTGGCGCAAATAGCGTGCACCAGGCTAGGCAAATGATAGAGCAGACACGTGCTCTGACATCACGCCCCTTCAATGTCAATGTGTTCTGCCACGAACCTGCATTGAGAAATGAAACGCAGGAAGTCGCTTGGCTTGAGCACCTGAGGCCACTGTTCATGGAATGTGGAATGGTTTCCCCGACTTCACTCGATGAAATCTACAAAAGCTTTATCAACGATAACGATGCGTTCGAAATGCTGCTCGAAACTCGACCTGCCGTGGTGAGTTTTCATTTTGGATTACCGCCTATGGACTGGATACGAGCCTTACAAGACGTAGGCATCTATACGCTTGCAACGGCAACTAACCTCGAGGAAGCGAGGAAAATTCAGGAACTGGGCATTGACGCAATCGTAGCCCAGGGGATCGAAGCGGGTGGACATCGCGGCATCTTCAATCCAGATGCTACTGATGAAAAGTTGAGTACTTCCGTGCTCGTCAGACTGCTCGTCAAAAACATGGATGTACCGATAATAGCGGCCGGAGGTATCATGGACGGACACGGAGTCAAGTCTGCGCTGGCGCTGGGTGCTGCGGCTGCACAGCTTGGTACCGCCTTCATATTGTGTCCCGAGTCAGCTGCCAATGAAGGATATAGAAAAAATCTCAGGAGCGAGCGTGCCGCTGCCACGCTTTTAACCTCAGCACTTTCGGGAAGACCTGCACGAGGTATTCGCAATCGATTCATCATTCATACTGCACTGGCGACAGGCATAATGCCACCCGCCTATCCTGTAGCTTATGATGCGGCCAAACAACTGAATAAAGCTGCAATTAAGTTCGATAATCACGAGTTCGCAGCTCACTGGGCTGGACAGGGTGCTGTACTAGCACGCGAGCTAACAGCTACACAACTGATGAAAGAATTAGTGAAGGAACTATCGAGTTAGTTGGCTGGGAGAAGTCATGAATACGACAGCATTACGATTGGCAAAGCTTGCTGACGCGCTGAAGAGTTTTAAGCGAGCCTGGGCCAAATTCAGAAGTAGGAAACGACTTTGCTGAACGTCCGTTCCTTGTCTTGAGCAGACTAATCTACCTGAATTTCTGATGTGCGCCTTTCGCTCATAGCCGTTTTGGGCGGTGTGTTACAAATTTGTCCGCCGCAATAAAAACAGCCCGCATTAAGCGGGCTGGTTAATCGTTAAATAACGGTTTTATACCTCGGCAGCTGCCAATTCATCCTCTAACTGTCTTGTTTCATCTGCTCTTGGTTTGGTAAAGCGCGCAAGACCAAGGTAGATAACCGGCGTTAGGTAAAGAGTAAAGATTACCGCGATACCAAGCCCACCAAAAACAACCCAACCAATAGCGTTACGGGCTTCCGCGCCAGCGCCGCTGGATAAGATAAGCGGCAGACCACCTAAAATGGTAGAAACCAGCGTCATCATAATCGGGCGCAGGCGAACCTTACCCGCTTCAACTATTGCTTCGTAAACACCATAACCACGGTCACGCAATTGGTCGGCAAATTCAACCAACAGGATGGCATTTTTGGCCAGCAGGCCAATCAGCATTACCAGTCCAATCTGCGAATACACGTTAATCGATGTGTTCGTAAGGTAAAGGGCATAAATCGCTGCAGCGATACCAAAGGGCACGGTCAGCATAACAACCACGGCGCTGTTAACACTTTCAAACTGCGCAGCCAGTACTAAAAACACAATCACAAACGCCAGGATGTAAGTCATGGCGACTTGCTGTGAAGTTTCCTCGTAGGCCTGTGCCTCGCCAAGGAAAATCGTACCAATGCCTTCCGGCAGCACTTCGTCACCAATGTTTCTAAGCTTTGTTACGGCATCATTGATGGTGATATCTTCCGGCATGCTCATATCGAGTTTGATGGCGCGGCGCTGGGCCTGACGCTCTAGCTCCGCAGCCACACCTTCTTCAGTGATGTAGGCCACGCTGGATAACGGGATAAGACTGCCGTTATCTGACTTCACATACAGGTTGGTGAGGTCAGACGGATCGCTGGTATTTCTGTCATTGGTTTGCAGAATAATAGGGATAGCCTGATCGCCAATGTTCAAATCAATGATGTCATTACCGCCGATAGCGGCCCGCAGGGTTGAGGAGATGTCACTAAGCGGTACACCTAACTCATCGGCCCGGCGGCGGTCGATATTCACCCGCAGTTGTGGCTGAGTGGGTTTATAGCTGATGCGGGGCGCACCCAGCTCTGGCATTTGCTCTTCAATGGCCGCAGCATAAACGAGGGCAGCGTCATAAATACGCTCGTAGGTGTCACCGGTAAGGGCCAGTTCCAGGCCGCCGCTCTGACCACGCAGGTTAAGGCTGTTGCCACCAAAAGCATTACCCGGTGCCCCTGGCACTGATTGCAGTTTAGGGCGTATTTCTCCAATGATCTCCTGTACCGATTTGTCACGTTCATCCCAGTGTTTCAAATCGGCGGTAATGAATACGATGTTCGGATCCCAACTGCCTACCACGGTGTAAATAGAAGCGATCTCCTCACTTTCCACGTAGGGCATCAGCAGGCTTTCCATACTCATGGCCTGGCGGTCCATAAAGTTGCGTCCTACGCCGTCTGGCCCGCGGGCAAATATCCGAATGGTGCCGCGGTCTTCGCTGGGCAGTAACTCGTTTTCAATGCTCTGTGACGTAAAATAAGCGCCGCCAGCAGCCAGTAAACACAATACCAGCACTAACCAGGCGTATTTTAACGACCACACCAGGGTGGATTTGTAAAACTGCAGGCAATAATGACCGAGTCGGCCCAGCGTGGCATCAAACAAGCTACGCTTATTGGCTTTTTGTGATTTTACCGGCAGTCGGGCGGTTAGCGCGGGTACCAGTGACAAAGCCACAAAAGAGGAGATGATCACTGAGCCAGCCAGTACACCGCCAAATTCTCGGAATAATCGCCCGGCCGTTGAAGGCAGAAAAGCAATAGGAATAAATACCGAAGCCAGCACAGCTGTGGTAGCGATAACCGCAAAAAATACCTCACGTGTACCAATTACGGCTGCGGCTCTGGCGCCTAAGCCCATGGCGCGGCGGCGCTGAATGTTTTCTGATACCACGATGGCGTCATCTACAATCATGCCGGTGGCCAGTACCAGTGCCAGCAGGGTCAGAATATTTACCGAGAAACCCAGCAGCCAGATGATTGCCAGGGCACCGGTCAGAGATACCGGAATGGATAACGCCGGTACAATGGTTGCTCGCCATGAACCGATGAAAAACAGCAGGGTAAACACCACCAGGATAATGGTTAAGCCCAGGGAAAAGGCGACCTCTTCCACCGAGTCGCGAATAAATTCGGCGTCATCGGAGGTAACCTGAATTTGCATTTCCGGAAAGCGCTCATCGAAGGTGTCGACCATGGCCAGAATTTCATCCGAAATCTCAATGGTGTTTGAGCTGGCCTGACGGATAACACCAATACCAATTACCGGTTTGCCGTCGAGGCGCACGGCGCTGGTGGAATCGGCCGGACCGAAATACACACTGGCCACATCGCCAATGCGGGTATCGCCGGTGATCACAATGTCTTTGATATCTTCGGCGGTGAGGGAAGTGGCGTCGGCCCGCACGATGAGCATCTGATCGCTGGACTGGATGCTGCCTGCCGGTACGTCAAACGGGGCGGTACGCAGCACATTGGCTACGTCAGTCATCGACAACCCAAAGCTGGTAAGGCGCAGAGGATCTACCGAGACTCGCAGTACCCGTTCGCGATCGCCGTTAAGGGTAACATCTGCCACGCCGGGAATACTTAAAAATAACGGCGCTAAATCGGTATCAACTCTCTCTGTGAGTGTTTCGGCATCGAGGGTTTCGCTGGAAATGGCCAGACTAACAACGGCCTGAGCATCGTTATCTGCCTTGATAATAGACACCTGTTCTACTTCATCGGGCAATTGCCGCTGTACGCGGCTGACTGATTCACGAGTTTCGTTGGCGGCATCGTCAAGATTAATACCGGGGCGAAATTCCACCCGCACCCGGGCCGAGTTTTCTTCGCTCTGGGCGTAGATGTTTTTCACGCCACTCACCCGGGCTACCGCACCTTCAAGGTGAGCGGTGACCTCTGCATCCACGGTTTCTGGTGACGCATTGGGATACTGCGCACTTACCGTAATGGTTGGCGTGTCTACATCGGGCAGTTCTCGCACTTCAAGCCCGTTTAAGGCAGCATAGCCTGCAATAGCAATCAGCAGGTTTAATACAATAATCAGTACCGGACGGCGAATCGATAACGAGGGCAGGTCGTTATGATTGTCAGCGAGGTTACTCATTAGTGTCTCTCCGCGCCAATGAGGTGGTTATAGCCTGGCCTTCACGCAGCGACTGAATACCTTCTGCAACCAGCAGATCGCCGTCAGTTAAATCGCCACTCACCAGAATGGTTCCGCGTAGGCGCTGATGCACACTTACATCCACACGTTTGGCTTTGTTATCTACCGCGGTGTAGATATATGCACCGGTAGCGCCCCACAATAAAGCAGCCTCAGGGATAGCGGCGTATCGTTCACCCTGCAGATTGAGTTTTACCCGAAAGCTCATGCCCGGACGGTAGCGGTCGCTTTCGTTGGACAGTAGAGCTCGCGCCGCCATAGTACGGTCTGTATTGTTAATACGCGAGTCCAGCTGCGCAATATCCGCGGTTAGCGATACATCCCGTGAAGCCCAGGGCTGTAATGTCACCGAGGTTTCAGACATTAACAGAGATACCGCAGACTCCGGCGCACGAAAATTCACATATAAACTGGAACGGTCATCGAGGGTGGTAATGACGGTAGTGGTGGTTATCCGGTCGCCAACTTCCACATCGGTTAAACCCACATAGCCAGAAAAAGGCGCCGCAATATGGCGGTCTTCCAAATCGGCTTTGGCTTCATCAAGGGTCACTTTTGCCAGATCGCGCGCGGTGCGGGCGATATCGATTTCACTTTCTGCCACTGCCCCCCGGTCGCGGCTGTCGACCAGGCGCTTTAAAGCTCGCTCAGTATCTTCAAGTTGTAATTCAGCACGGCGTACTGCAACCACCTGGCGGCGATCGTCCAGGGTCAGCAGAATATCGCCCTTATTGACTTTTTGACCCGGCACGAAATTGACCGCGGTTACCTCATCAGCTACGGCGGGGTAGAGGGTGACAGACTTAACCGCTTCGGCAGTGCCAACCGCTTCTACATTTTTCTGTTCGTGCATAAACTCAATTTTATTGAGGACAACCAGCTTGGCACTGTTGCCCCTGCCGCCCCAGCTCTGCGCTGAGACCGGAGTTGTCATTATTATGAGGTGAGCCAGAGCTCCTATACAGAGCATTCTTTTCAAATTTTTTATCATGTTGCTTCCTGAATACCTCTATCATCAACTGCTACGTAGTTAACACAAAGAGGGAGCATTATTATTTTATTGTTAATAATTCGTATTATCGCTAAAGGTGTGTTAGCGGGCTAGGGAATGAGTTGCAACTCGGCGTACTCCTTATACAGGGTGTCGCTTTTGATTAATTCCTCGTGTTTTCCCGAGCCTCTGACCTTGCCGTTATCCATTACAACGATGCGATCGCACATTTGTACCGTGGCCAAACGGTGAGCGATCACCAGTGTGGTGCGTCCTTTTATAAGGTACTTAAGGGCCTGCTGGACTTTATGCTCACTCACCGCGTCGAGTGCGCTGGTGGCTTCATCAAGCAACAGCACCGGGCGATCCGCCAGAAACGCCCGGGCAATAGCGATACGCTGACGCTGACCACCGGAGAGCTTTACGCCGCGTTCACCGAGTTGAGTGTGGTAACCGTCGCTCAATTCATTAATAAAGTCATCGGCAAACGCCTGTTTTGCCGCTTTAACAACCTCGGCTTCGCTGGCGCTGGGCCGGCCATAGCGAATGTTTTCAATCACGGTACTGGCAAAGATAACCGGTTCCTGAGGCACCAGGGCGATTTGTTGACGCAGGCTGTCGAGGGTAAGCTCGGTGACCGGGCTGTCATTGAGTTTGATGGCGCCGCCCTGAATAGGGTAGAAGTGCTGGAGCAGTTGAAATAAAGACGATTTACCCGCGCCACTTGGGCCTACTAACGCAACGCACTCGCCTGGATGCACCTGCAACGAGAAATCTTTGAATAAAGTCGCGTGTTCGGTATACCCAAAGTTCACCTGTTCAAAACTGATTTGCGGCGGCGATTCAAGTGTTGGCAGCACTTCCTGACCTGAATTGTTATTGGCAGTGGTGGCGAGCAGTTCCAGCAGGCGTTCACTGGCACCTACGCCGCGCTGAATATCACCGAGGACTTCACTGATGGTGGCAATACTGCTGCCGGCCAGTACGGCATAAAACAGGAATGCTGAGAGTTGGCCGGCGCTAATTTCGCCGCTCATGACTTGCCGGATCCCCAGCCAGCCGATGCCAATCACCGATAGCATACTCACCAGCATAATCACGCCGATTAACATTGAGCGGTAATGGATGCGCGTGGCAGCGGCCTGCAGGGCAGAGCTAACCTTCCGGGTGAATTTTTGTTGTTCGCCGGATACTGCATTAAATGCCTGCACCACCATAATTTCGTGCAGGGTTTCATCTATTTGAGAGCCCATGTCGGCAATGCGGTCCTGACTAAGGCGTGAATAATGGCGCACTTTTGGCGCAATAAGTTTGAGCGGTACCAATATAAAGGGCACGGCCACCAGTACACACAAGGTCAGCATGGGGCTGGTAAAGGTCATTAAAATGAGAGCGCCCACAAATCCCACCAGCGAACGCAGGGCCATGGATAAACTCATACCCACAACGGTTTGAATGACACTGGTATCGTTGGTAAAGCGGGAGATCACCTCGCCGGTGCGGGTTTCGGCAAAAAAGCCTGGTGTTAGCGTGAGCAGATGATGATAAACCTGAATACGGATATCGGCGCTGATACGCTCGCCCAGCCAGGTCATCAGATAGAAGCGAAAGTAAGTGGCCAGGCAACCAACTACGGCAAACAAAATAACCCAGCCGATGGCTGCATCCAGCCGGTTAATGTTGCCGGCGCTGAGTCCTTCATCAACAGTGAGCTTTATGCCCTGTCCGAGCAGCAGCCAGGCGGCAGCCGCAACAGTAAGTGCGATAACTGCACAAACTACTTTAAGCTTATAGGGCTTGAGCAACTGTGCCAGCCATATCAGTACGTCTTTGGTTAATATCAATGCATGACCATGGGAGTGATTGTTCTGTTGTGAGTATTATGAGTGAGAGTCCATGCGATGCCCAGTTAAGATGAGTTAAGAAGTGTAAAGGAGGAGCCAGGTTACTTTCTGGCTCGTTTTATTCCGCCTGTTCAGGGCAATTAATCGCTGATAAGCCTTGCAATTTCATTGCGTATACGTATAATTCCGCGGCCTTTCGCCTTGTATGTATTTCATTCATGGTTTGAAAAGGTAAGTTAACGGTAACGCTACAACGAGTTTGAGGCATTTATGGTTACTATTCGTTTACAGCGTGGTGGCGCCAAAAAGCGTCCATTTTATCAAGTAGTGGTTGCAGAAAGCAGCCGTGCGAGAAACGGTCGTTTCATCGAAAACGTCGGTTTCTTTAACCCAACTGCACAAGGTCAGGCTGAGCGTCTGCGTTTAGATCTTGAGCGTGTAGAGTACTGGGTTGGTGTTGGCGCAAGCTTATCTGAGCGCGTTAACAGCTTGGTAAAAGAAGCTAAAAAAGCGGCAGCGTAAGCTGTCCTTAATTTCTGGTAGGTTTAGATGAGTCAAGCGTCTGACAAAGTGGTTATTGGCAAAATCGGTGCGCCATATGGTGTTAAAGGTTGGGTCAAAATCAACAGCTTTACCGAGGTACCAGAAGGTATTTTTGACTACAGCCCGTGGTTACTGGCTGATGAGAAAGAATATCAGATTGATCAATGGCGACCGCATGGCAAAGCCATCGTAGCGAAGCTGATTGATATCGATAGCCGGGATGATGCCGAGCGCATTAAAAACCTGGATATCAGTATCGACGCTGAGCAACTCCCTGAACTGGGTGACGATGAGGTTTACTGGCGTGAGCTTAACGGCATGCAGGTGGTAACTACGCAAGGTTATCAACTGGGTGTGGTTAAAGAAGTGTTTAATACCGGCGCCAACGACGTGATTCGCGTTAAGGCAAAGGCAAACGATGCTTTTGGTCAGAAAGAAAGACTAATACCGTTTGTATTCGACTCTGTTGTACAAACGGTAGATAAAACCGAGCGGGTGATTACGGTTGAATGGGATCCGGGGTTTTAAGTGACCGCGGAAAAATGGTTCGGCATTATCAGTTTGTTTCCTGAAATGTTCGCACCTTTTACTCAACAAGGAGTAATAGGGCGGGCAGTGAAGAACGGCATACTGGCAGTTGAACACTTTAACCCACGAGACTTTACACACGATCGTCATCGCACTGTCGATGATCGCCCTTATGGTGGTGGTCCTGGCATGCTGATGATGGTTAAACCGCTTACTGACGCAATTACCGCAGCCAAACAGGCGGGCGGTGAAAACAGTAAAGTGATTTACCTGTCTCCACAGGGTAAACCGCTAACCCAGGCTGGCGTTAAGTCGCTGGCAGCCAACAACAAGTTAATCTTGTTATGTGGCCGGTACGAAGGGGTGGATGAGCGCGTAATTGAAAGCCATGTTGACGAAGAATGGTCAATTGGTGATTACGTGTTAAGTGGCGGCGAACTGCCTGCCATGGTAATGATGGACGCAATTGCACGGTTGGTGCCGGGAGTACTCGGTCACAGCGATTCTGCAGTTGAAGACTCATTTACTCATGGTTTGCTGGATTGCCCACACTATACCCGCCCGGAAGTACTCGACGGTAAAGCGGTGCCCGATGTGTTAAGAAGCGGTGATCACGAAAAAATCAGACAGTGGCGTCTGCAGCAATCTTTAGGTAGAACCTGGTTGCGTCGCCCTGAGTTATTAAACGACCTAGCTCTGACTGAGGAGCAACAACGGTTACTGGAAGCATTTCAGGCGTCGTTGCAGCAAGATGACAGTTAACTAGGATGAGAGGATATGATGAGCAAAGTCAGTCAAGATATCATCAAAAAAATTGAACAAGCACAGCTTAA
>Ga0213831_1000802_pt1 | contig 13831 bp, 10 predicted proteins | sample SWATP12_FD_163421 | JGI IMG/M metagenome (GOLD analysis project Ga0213831, IMG submission 163421) | Coastal seawater microbial communities from Marineland, Florida, United States - SWA TP1 #2 | ecosystem: Environmental > Aquatic > Marine > Coastal | place: USA: Florida | collected 2016-08-06 | reverse complement strand
GCAGACACTTAAAAACTATAAAATGGCGAGAACACCTCCACAGCATCAATAGAATCGATTAGAATCGTAAAAAGGCGCGGATAGTAGGCTCAATGGTCTCACTTGTTTTATTAGAAGATTGCTGTTTGCTCCATCCAATGCACCGCCAATAAAGCCAACAATCAACAAACATCAGGGACGTATTTTATTCATGAACGCTAAAACAGGCTTTGCCTTACTTGTGATCGCCGCAACGATTGCATTTGCTACTGCCTTGGCGCACCTTTCTTGTATTTTTCTAGGGCCTGAATGTTATTCCGCACAAATGGCACCGCCAATCATTGTTGAATCGGCAAAAGCCAATACCTTACTTGCCCCGGTCGGCACCGTCATAGTGTCCGCTATTTTCGGGGTTTTGGGATGTTATGCGCTTTCCGGTGCCAAGTTATTGCCGAGGCTGCCTTTTCTCAATATCGGCATTTACGCCATCGCGACAGTGTGCATCATTCGCGGGCTGCTACCACTGCAGTATTGGCTGCGCTTTCCAGACAGAGTAGATTCAGATGTACTGATTGTAGGATTGGTGTGGTTATTTGTTGGTCTTTGTTATGTCCTTGGTTTTAGGGCTGTAGCGACAAAGCGCTGAATATCTTTGCACTTCATACACCGTCCGCTAAATACACTGGAAACTTCCTATGCGAAACAACACACAGCCGTTCGTTGCATCAAATGAAATAACCTTCTATGAAAGATTTGTAGAAGATATTTTGGCGGGCAACAAGACCATCACGATTCGGGATGACTCCGAAAACAATTACGAGATTGGCAGCACCGTCGACGTATTTACCTACGAGACCAAAAAGTGGTTTTGCCGCCTACAAATCTTGGGCGTGACCCCTATCAAGTTTGAGGCGTTGAACGCGGAGCACGCACTGCAGGAGAACATGAGTCTTGCAGAGTTAAAAACAATCATAAAAGAGATATACCCAGACACTGATCAACTCTTCGTCATTACCTTTCGACTGTGTCCTTGAGCCTTTGTCAAGAAAGAGTCGATTTGGCCCACTTCGAAAAGCTTTTAAGCCCAACCACTGAACCAATGCATTATGGCTTGCGTAGTTTTTATAAAACCTTGCCCCTATCTTGCTTAGGCCGCGATGGACAGAGTAAAATAGCGACGGTTACTATGACCACCCTAAAACTTTTGGATAAAGGCTGCCTCTAAAACTGCTATGAATATTGTCATTATTACTATCCTTTTGGCCCTCGGTATTATGTTTTTCTTTGTCGGCTCTCTCATCAGTGCGGCAACTGCATTGGGCAATAATCACCGGTTAATGGGTTGGGGAACGATCTTGTTTGTACCGCTGTCGCTTGTTTACTGCGCGATGCATTGGGACAAAGCGGCTTATCCTGGTCGTATGGTGTTTGGTGGTATGGCGTTGATTTTAATTGGCTTGGGCTGGTTTGTTCTGACCGAAGTTTACTAGCGAAAGTGGTCCCAGTTATTGGTCGCTAGTGTCGTCATGCTCTGGCGCTTGAACTGGGATATTTAAACGAAAAATCACGCCTTGACCTCGGTCACTCTCCAGTTTGATTTTTCCTCCGAGCGATGAGTGAACGAGGTTGTAAACAATGTTCAAGCCCAATCCACTGCCTCCTTGTCCTAACTTTGTAGTGTAAAATGGATTAAACACTTTATCTAAATTTTCTTTGGCAATGCCTTTGCCGTGGTCCTTGTAAAGAATTTTTACCTCATCACCTTCAAGTTTGGCGTCGATTGAAATCGGTTTTCCTCCCTGACCATCATAGCCGTGAATCAAAGAGTTTAAGATCAAATTCGACATCACTTGCACAATGGCACCAGGAAAACTGTCTAACATAATTGTTTCCGGGACATTCACCTGCAACTCAACCTGTTGCCGCGATAGTTTGTGGTTTAACGTGCCAGAAATCTCAGATATGGTTTGAGCCAATTTAAACTGTCGACGACGATCGCTGCTTTGGTCCACCGCCACCATTTTGAAGTTACCAATCAGCTCAACACTCCGAGCAACGTTATTTTCGATCAAGCGGCTACTTTCATCGAGGCCTTGCAGACTCGTTTCGAGGATCTTTTTAGACAGCTTGTTTTGATTAAATTTCTCAGTCAATCCCTTCAAATTTTCACGCAATAACGACACACCGGTATACGAAATGCCCAGTGGTGTATTGAGCTCATGAGCAACCCCCGCCACCAAGTTCCCCAATGACGCCATTTTTTCAGCATGAACAAGCTCTTCTTGGGCTTTGACCAACGACTCGTTTTTCTCTTTAAGCTCTTTGGTTTGACGCTCGACTGTGAGCTTAATTTTCGCGGTCTGTGAACGTAACACATAGACAATAACGCTCAACAGCAGAGCCAGTGCAATGCCGGCATATAAGGTGATATTCGCCGCCGAGCGGTTTATTCCACCCTGATAATTCGAATGGACACGCCAATCTAACACCCAGTCGACATCAGAATGAAAAATTCGTTGCTGATATTCAAACGCTAAACGCCCCTGTGCGCCTTTAGCGACTGTCACTGCATGCGGCTGCTGCGGACTGATTTCATTGGATGCTGACAGGCGAAGCGCTAAACCATCGGTAAAGTAGACTTGCGATAAACCGTCTAACATCTCAGAAAGCGGCAAAATCGTCAGTAACAATCCACCGAGTTGGTCGCTCGGAGCCAAGCTAGCCACATAGGACACCGCCTCTCCGTTTTCCCTAACGACAATCGGGCCAATGGTGAAATCGTCAGTCTCAATCAGCAAGTTGTCTACGGTCAACAAAGCTTCTGGGTGCTGGGACAACTTCATGCCCTTGTATACCCACGGGCTGTCCTGGCTTACAAACAAAACTTCCATGTCGCCTTCGCCATTCTCGTCCACGGTGCCCACCGACCGAGAATCGTAGTTTTGTGAAATAATGCCACTGTACCGAGTCAATTCTTCCAACTGTGATTGATTAACCCCGGGAAAAGCGTAAAACGCCGCGGCGACTGAATTAATACTGGCCACTTCCAGATCAATCCAGTACGCAAAGATCCTAGAAACTCCATCCACTTGCGACTTTGCTTCTTCTTGCCATTCGGTTTTGGCCACCTGATACAACACCCCTGAAAGTACAGCGGTCAATGCCAATACGATGCTGAAAGTTAGGACAACGGGAAGCCACAAGCGGGGTTTAAACTTAATAGCCATGGTCAATTCCCAGAATTATAGATAACTCGGTAACCGTAAGGCACTAACGAGTTTGGCTGAGAAACCTGTGAGAGCTGCGACGGCTTGAGAATTTGCATTTGAAAGTCGACTGCCGGTTTTTCGGTGATCTTCTCTTGTTTCAGCCAGCTCGCCAACCACCGACCTTGCAAAATCGGCTTATCATCAATCATCGCCAGAATTCGGTCTTGTTCCATTAAAGACACGATAGGTTTAGAAACGGCCAAAGATATCAAACCGGTGCGGTCCAATTCTCGGCCTGAAATAATATTACTGGCTTGTTCAATCGCCGTCGGTGTTGCCACAATAAAATCAACTTCTTCTTCATCCACTAATAACTGCGACATCGCGAGATATTGCTCAAATTTAGTGTCGTTGCTATAAAACACAGCAGCGATGATTATGCCGTCGTATTGATTAAAAGCCTGTCTGAGCGCCCTTACTAGATCTTGCACCGCTTGGATGTTTCTTGGCCCTAAAACTAAAGCAACAGTCATTTGCTCGCGCCCATTGCGGTGTTGATGGATAAAATCGGCCAACAGCTTGGCTTTGCTACTGGGCTCAAAGTAGGCGCCGATATTAAAGTCCGGTTTTAGTATCTGACCATCAAAGCTATTGCCGATGAGTGCTAATCGGCCCGTAGAGCCCAAAGCGGCAAACTTATTGTGTTGCCAAGCATTGACGATAACTTCACTGTTACTCGGGCAAGGATTGCGTTTGTTTTCATCATCGAGCCAAGACTGCGAAAAGCTGTAGGTCGCCAATTGCAATTCGGAGTTGAGCAAGCCTTGAGAGGTACCATAATGCAACGCTTGCCAAGTATCTTTGGCAATATCGTCCACCAGCAAACACGCTTGTGTACGGCCATCCCCCTCAGTTGCGACTAAGACACGATTGGCGAATACACCAGCAATTAAAATGATTGGCGCTAATAGCCAATAGACTAGATTGCGCAGTTTTTTATTCATAAGGCCGATTAAACAAATATCCTGAATTAAAGTTAATCTCAGGTCGGCAAATCCGCCACCCAAACTGAAGAATTTTTTATGTTTGACAGCGATTTATACAATTGTTATCGCAAGTAACAGGCAACAAAAAGCCGTCTTATCGACGGCTTTATAAAAGCTTGGAATTGATTACCACATGAGGTCATCAGGAATGACGTAGTCTTTGTACGGATCATCCTCGTCAACCGACTCTACTTCAGCCTGGACAATGAGCAAAGACGCGTCGCGCTGAGCAATTTTTTCCGCCACGACATTGGGTAACAACGCATAGTCGTCACCCTCCTTGATAATAGTCAAAAAACCTTTCGCCAGTTGCTGTTGCGTTTTGTCATTAACATTCAACTTTTTGACGGCGGTACCATCTGTGAAGTTGTAAGCTAATTCGCCCATATGATCGGTCAATTTGTGATTGCTAATCAACTGAGCAATCTGAGCGGCAATCGCCTTTTGATCGGCTTTTTGCTTTATTTCTGCGTTCAGTGCTTTGTCACGCTCAACTTGCTGTTGCCTTTTGTCTTCGGCCGCGGCCTTAACTTCGCGTTTTAAATCACGCGTTTTTTTGCTCGATTTTTTGGCTTTTTTTGCCTTTTTTTCGTTTGTTAGGCCAGCTTTTAGCAGTTGCTCTTGCAGTGAGTTTGCCATCGGTACTTCTCTTTCAAATAGGTATCGGCGCATTATCTGAAACTGCGCCGATTTTGCAAGTCTTGAAGCTGATTAGTATCGATAGCGCAGACTTAACCAAGCCTGTCCGTGATACTCCTCAAGAGCGTCTTCAACAACAGCTGCTCCATAAGATACATGGAAGTTAGTTAATCCTGCACGCACAAAATTCAACTCAAAACTATCTTTTATCCCATAGATATCCGCGCGGGTAAAGCCATCGCTGATAAGTTCGGTGTAATAAAACTGTAAGCTGCTGTTGCGTTTACCCGCTGAAATTGAAACCACTTCAATGTCATTTGAACGCACATACCCAAACGGCAGTTCCGGCATAAACACTAAATTTGGCTCGCTGCCCGAGTGGACTATCGTTGACTGGATTCCACCTGCAGACAATAAACGACGGTCGATATCATCGCGCTTATAGCCGTGATATTGGCCGTATAATGCGAGCCCCATATAGTGACCACCAAAACCAGCGGAGATGTTGTAACCGGTGTAAGCTTGCCCTAGTCCGTCAACTTCAGCGTCATACTCGCCATCGAAATAACTTAATTTTGAGAACTGATAGATGCCCCACGACTGGCGGTCCAACATCCAGCTTTGTTCATGATTAAGATAGAAACTCTCAGTTTGCTCAACTGCAAATCCCTGCGGTTTCCATTCATTAAAGTCATAACCTGCAGCAATCTTGCCTTGGTAACCAGACACCTGTGCGAATCGATATTTCTTGAATATATCGGCACCAAAACCTGCGTATTCCGTGTTTAAACCGGCAATTGACCAGTTCTGTTCGCCGTGGTCGAGTTCATAGTTGTGAACATCAAAGCCAATACTGACAGGCAGGCCATGGTATTGCGCAGCCGCTGAAAAGCCGCTGTGTGAACCGTCGAAATCCATACCCGCATTAATTCGCCAATTGACTCTTTGCAGCAAATCAGAGCCTTTCACACCAATTTCATTAAGTCCTGTCGATGCCGAACTCAGCGCTCCTGATAAGGTTAACGTGATTTCTTGTCGACCTATGCCCTGGCTCGAGTTGTAATCATATTCTTTGCCAATGCTGTCATCGAGATTGTAACTGGCAGGAGGCATTTTCACAGCTGAGTCGCTAATGTCATTCAAGTAGCCGTAGTCGGTTTGATCAGCCAGTTTATCGACCTTGGCCCAAGTCTCCGGCGCGAACTCGCGGCTATAAACATTAGGGCCAGTTGAACGATACGACAAGTAGAGCAACGCCTGCTCGTCACCCTGACTCAGCTCCATTGGCCACGCGACAGGCGTGTAACCTTCGGTGATGACATGCAATTCATCACTTTCGGTGTTAAAGCGATAAAGATTGAGCGCTTCACCTTTACCCGCAACAAAATAAACACTTTTGCCATCATTTGACCAATTCGCAAACGACAAGAACTGATATTGATACGGCATTGGCACCAACTGCTCTGAGCCGGTGTTCAAATTGCGTATCACAACTTGCCACGGTTGGTTAGATGCTCGTTGCATGTACAACATTTGGTTCTGATCTGTCGGGTTCAATCGAATAAAGTCGTACCCCTCGTCCAACGATGGTGTTAATAACTCCTCGCTGCCACTAAGGGCGAAATCTTCGTCGAACGTTAATTTAACAATCGAAGATCTACCAAAACGGTTTTGCTCTGCGAAAATTGTTCTTGTCTCCTTGGAGACATCAAATCGTCGCAGGTTCAACTCAGTGGTTAAGCGCTGGACTTTGCCAGATTTGAGCGACCACATATACAAATCTTGATGCAAAAAGCCGTCACCATCGACGGCGTTAGCACCAAATACGATGGCATCATCGCCAAACCAACGAGGGTTAGCAATGTTGCTGAAATTGGTCTGCACTAAGGTGTGTTTGACTTCGCGCTTAAACACTTCTGGTGCATTATCAACAATGTCTTTGGGATCGGCTTCGAGCAACTCTTTGTTACTTTTCTCAAACTCTTCTTTGGCTTTGACATTGTCGGCGGTCGAGTAGACTTTGAGTGACACCTTTTGTTGGCTTCGCGGTGACTTTTCAACAATCGCCAACATGGATTGATCTGGACTTAACGCCGGCGCCGCTAACTCAAACGCGCCATCGAGCCATAACTTCGATTTTGCCAGTGCTTCTGGATTTTCACTGTTCATCACTTTCTGAGTGAATTCCGCGACAAACCGTTGATACAATAGAGCAGGTGATTGATTAAATACTCCGCGGAAAGCTTCGTCAAAACTGCGCCCTTTCACCGCCTGCATCCGAGTCCAAACCGCATCTAAAGTTTGCTCTGAATAGTTTTCCTCTAACCACGCCAAATAACGCGCACCTATCAGATATGCCATATTGCCCAATCGATATCGTCCTTCGGTTGAGCTAAGCTCGCCGTAAGTTGGCCACCCCCCCTCTCGAGCAAACTGTTGCAACATCATTTCTACTTGCACGTCGTATAAACGTCCGCGTCCAGTCAGCTTTGACTCTAACAAAGTTGCGTAACCTTCAGCCGCCCAACGATCTAACATTGACGATGTGACATCGTAGAGATCGTAGAGATGACGTAGCTTTTGTTTCCATTCGTTCCGAGTCGGCTGAGCCAAATGCACTAAGTGAACATATTCATGTAAGGCCAATAACTGTGCCCAGCTCGACGAGTTGGAAATTTGCGAATCCGATAGTGGTGGCGTGGTGTATAAGGCCATAAATGGCTTAGTGCTAAATGGCAATGCGAAGCCGTTCGACGTGTTTAACGGGTCAAAAACCACCACATCTACCTTCTCAGGTAAGGTTCGCTTCTGATGTTTAATGATAGCGTCACGAGATGCTTCCATTTCATGAGTCGCAGCGATACTCCAATCGCGATATTCCGGCATGTAGTGAACTCGAAAGTTTTCGGTCTCGAACACTTTCCATTCTTTACTTGGGTCAATGCCAGTTGCTGCAGATATTTGAAAGCTGGCGATTAAAGTGGTGACCGCCAGGCTGATAGTTTTGAATTTAGATGGCAACACAAACTTGTCCTTTTTTGTCATTACCCGAACGATTCTAGGGACACAAAAATTCGCCGTCAATCAAGAACCCCCTCTTAGTTAAATTTAAAATGTAAGAAAATCATTTAGTTGATATGCTGTGTGGGATAAGGACATAAGGGGCAAAGGTTATGAGCACCTATTTAAACAATTTCACCAACTGGTTTAATCAATTCACCAGTGGCCAAAAACTGTACCTGACATCGTTATTGATCTTCGTGATCATGTTGTTCTCAGATGAGGATAAGACCAACTTGTGGGTGATCAGTGGCTGCGTCGCGTTGGCGGCATTGGCCGTAGAGCTTTGGCCCAACTTTATTCGCACATGGAATACCTTCTTGGGCCGCATCATCATCTTAGTGACCTATGCCATTATGGCCAACTTAGCCATTGCCCAAGCTTACCAAGAGCTCAATAGAATCGTCGGTATTGACCCGTCACCTCTATTTTATTCACTGGGATTCGTTACTCTTTTGATGGCGCCGGTTTACATTCTTGCAATCACGTTACTGGTTATGATGTTAGTAATGATTTGGCAACAAGTGGTACTGATCATCAATCTAGTGTTTAAGCTGATTCGCTTAAAATCGATTAGAATCAATAGTCAAATAAAGCACCCCACCACTACCGCCTTCGTAAAAATGGTGCTAATCCCGGGCATGTTTGCCGCAATTATTGGCGCATTAGACGTTTATGGTAATAACGTAAACTTTGGCGGCGCCAATTTAGGTATCACCTGTACAGACGATGGCAAAGTCGTCGATTGCCCTGAAGATGCACCAAAAACTTATACAGACTTGGCCTCTCGTATTAATCAAGAAATGAAAGAGGAGTTTGACGACAAACCAAGAGACAAGAAAGTCGAGACTGCGGTCACTCTAGGGGGCGATGACAATTCAGCTCAAGCGCTGCCAAAGGAAGATTCAAAAGACTCGGACAAAAGTAAAACAGCAAACCGAATGGCCTACGCGACAGCCAAATTTGTCTACGACTACGAACTGTTTGCCAACACGCAATGCATTCAAGCACCCGGCGAAAAAGTCATGTTTATCGGTGAATTCGACATTTTTGTCGGCAAGCCAAACAAACAAAGTCCTACCGGATTCGATTTTTATGTCCGAAATTGTATTTTGAAAAATTACGATTAACGAAAGGCGCCATTGGCGCCTTTCGTTTTTTCTATCTCCAGAACTTATTTACACTTAGCGAGCTTCAAGTTACTCTCTACCGGGTAAGGATGCATTGTTGGACACGGAAGACTGTCTTCACCGCCACATTGCGTTCCTGCTCAGATTACTCACAAACAACAGGGACCGATATGAGAACCTTATCTAAATCTATTTTTGGCCTATTTACATTAATGGCCATGATCACATTCAATGTTCACGCAAAAAGCCAAGTTAGCGACGCTCAAGTGAATGAATTGCTGCAGAAGTCTGGTTCTGCACGAGCACTTGAAAGCTTACCAATGCAAATGAGTGGTATCAGCCAGCAAATGTTAATGTCGACTGGCGACCAGAAAGCGGCTGAGTTCATGAGCGGTGCATTAGACAAGACTTTAGACCCGAGCGCTTTAATTTCAGATTTAAAGTCTCACATTAAAAACAATGTAACAGCTGCTCAAATGAACGATATCTTAGGTTGGTTGAACACCGACTTAGCAGGTAAAATTGTGAGCGCAGAGCTGCAAGCAACAGATCCGCAGTTCCAACAGTTATTCTTGGAATACATGGCACAGTTACAATCCACGCCACCATCGCAAGAGCGCACACAAGCCGTTGTTGCCTTCGTTAAGAATTCACAAATGGTAGAGCTGACAACCAATATGATGTTTTCAATGATGAAAAACATGTTTGACGGTTTCAAGTCTTTGAATCCAGAAAAACCGCAACTAGGCGATATGTTAGATGCACAACTAGAGCAAATGAAAACCTCAATGAAGCCGATGATTGAACAACAAATTGTGATGTCTTCTTATTTCATCTACAAAGACATCAGCGAGCAAGAATTAGCAGAATACGGTAATTTCTATCAAAGTCCGACTGGCAAGGTATACATAGAAACAATGATGGGTGGTATCGCGGAAGCTATGGGTAATTGGGGCCAAGCTTTGGTAACTCACATCCATGAGCAAGTATCTCAAACCCAAGAGCAAAAAAGCTAAATGGTTGAAACCTAAATAAAAAAGGTCATAACCTAGTTATGACCTTTTTTTTGTTAAGATGCCGATTGAATCTCGACTTCTTGGCCGTCCCGTAATCGCTCTGCCCCTCGAATAGCAATCTTATCACCCGCATTTAGCTGGTCTTCACTCTTAACAGTGATGATTTCGACCATTTCACCTTCACCTTTGCCCACTTTCACCGCAATGCGCTTGGCTTTGTTCTCTGCATCAATTTTGACGACATGAATGCCGTCACGACGAATAATTAAGGCGTCTCGGTTGATCATGGTTACCACCGACGTTTTAACGATTGGTACTTCGACATCCACTAACTGGCCCGAGGCCCATTGACTGCCATTGGACAAATCAATAAGAGCACGTATTTCAAAAGTCTGTGAACGCGCATCCGTTGCCGGGATCACTGCAGTAATCGCGGCTTTGGAATGTTGACCAGAGGTAAACTCACCGCCAGATATAGCGACTTCTTGACCCAGTTTCATATAAGGCAAATACTTAATCGGCACGAACATGCGAGCTTCCAAGTTATCGATATCAATCAGATGGACTACTTGATCCGCCCTGTTAACGTCGCCTCCTGCGTGCTCAAAACGCTGGCTAACAACTCCGTCGAATGGCGCTCGAACCGTCGCTCTGGCGATGCGATCTTCAATCTGTTGCAACTTTAACTCCGCCAACTCGATGTCGGATTGCGCTAGGTCCAAGTTGTTTTTGGTTAAATCAATCTGATACTGTGCTGCCGCATCAATTTTCGCCAAAGAGGTCAAACGGTCTAACTCCTGACGATGAAAATTAACGTTTATCTGAGCGCGTTTAATCAAGGCTTGTTGTTCTGCTTTTTGCAGCTTCAATGGCAACATATCTATTCGAGCGGCAACATCGCCTTGGTGTAAAAACGTGCCAGGCTCTGCAACATAGATAAGTTGCCCCGATGCGCCAGCAGTCAGCGTCACGTTGGCGCGACCCATTACTGTACCGTGCACATTGAACACTGTCGTCATCGGAGCTTCTTGTAACGTTTCAACTTTAACCGGCACTTTTGCCGCCGCTTGCAGTTGCGCAGGCAATACCGCCACTAAAAAAGTTAATCCTGCGAATAAGGGTGTTAATTTTTTCATTGTTAATCCAACCTAAATTTAATTCGTAACTGCGGTATCTAACGCCGGCTCTGACTGGCGCTGCGCTGCTTTTTTGCTACCTAATAGCAACAAACTTGGCATCAAAATTAATGTAAACAAAGCACTGATGGCCATGCCACCGACAATCACGGTCGCTAAGCCTCGGTAAATTTCTGATCCAACTCCCGGCATCACCATCAATGGCAACATGCCAAACAAACTCGTTAGAGTACTTAGGTAGACAGGACGAGCTCGTATTAACACTGCTTGCTCAACCGCTTGCTCTCGACTCAATCCGTTGCGCTCTGCAGTGCGCGTTTGATCTACGAGCAAGATGGCGTTGTTCACAACTAAACCCAACAGAATGATGAATCCAATCATGGTCAAAAGATCCAGCGACTGGAACGTGAATAGATTCAGTGCTGCCAGCGCCAACACGCCGCCAGCAACCGCCATTGGCATAACTAGTAACACCAACAAGCTGTCTTTTGCAGATTTAAACAACGCAGTCATAAGTAGGAATAAAATGAACAGAGCCAAGATAAAGTTCATTGTCATCTCCTCTATGGCTGAATTCATTTTCTGAGCGTTCCCGCCCAGTATCGCGCTAGCGTCTGCAGGTAGCTGCGCGATTAACGTTGGCATGACTTGGCCAGCTAAGATCTCTTGCGCTTCCTGCAATGACATTTCCGCCGGACGTGTCACCTCAATCGACACGGTCCGCTTACCGTTCACACGGCGAAGCTGAGATGGCCCAACAGTGCGCTGAATGTCAGTGAGTTCGCCAATGGTTTGAATGCCGGCATCTCGGGTGACGATTGGTAATTCAGCCAACTGCTCTGGGTTGTTCCAGCGCTCCGAGCGAAGAATAACGTTCATTCGTTCATTGCCGTCGAAATACTCACTGATAAACATACCAGAAGTAAACGCTTGCACGGCTTGGGCAACGTCGCGGCGCGTTAGCCCGGCTTGTGTAATGCGGCGATCATCTGGGCTCAAACGCAACTCTGGCTCCGACATATCAAGCGCCGGCACAGGTCTAGCGACAGCGCCTGGCATAGCCTCAGAAACTTTGCCTAAGCCCATGCGTGCAACCGCTAATAGGCTGTCCAAATCCGAGCCCGTTAAATCAATGGAAATCATCCGGCCATTACCACCGTTATTGACTCGAATCATCGAACCTCTAAACAAGAACACTTGAGTATCTGGCAAGCCGGAGAATATTTCGTTTCTGGCAACGTCCATGAGTTCTTCTACTCGGGTTGGATCTTGCGAGTAAACAAAACCGCCAGCATTGGAACCAAACGCATAGAAGTTAAAATCTTTGATATAAGGTGCTTTCTGATCAAGATAATAAGGCATCAAACGCTCTTTCACTCGCTGGCCAATTTCTTCTTCCATGAACTCTATGTTTCCACCAGGTGGTGTAATTAGGCTATAGAAAAAACCATCAGTTGGTGCTCTCGGCATGAAGTCGGTTTGCGGCATCAAAAAGGTCGTGGCCAATACGGAACCGATCAACAGACTGCCAATCCAACCAACTTGTTTCTTGCGATTGTTTGTCAACTTGACGATTAACTTGGTCAACCTTTGCCAATAATTCGCAAATGGGTCGACAATACCTTGGCGCTTCAACAAGTATTTGCTCGCAATCGGTATGATGGTGATGGCGCTAATAAGCGACGCAACAACTGACACCGATAAGGTCAATGCTAGATCGGAGAACAATTGCCCTTCGATACCCGCCATAAATAGAATGGGCAAGAAGATCGCGACTGACGTCGCCGTTGACGCGAACAGTGCGCCACTGACTTCCATTGCCCCGCGCAATACCGCTTTTTTACTTTCCATACCTTCACTTCGCAATCGAGAGATATTCTCCTGCACGATTATGGCCGCATCCAACACTAAGCCGACGGAAAACGCGAGACCGGCAAGGCTCACCACATTTAAAGAGCGGTCGAATAAACTCAGTGCTAAAAAGGAAGTCATCAGCGAGACCGGGATGGTGCAAGCAATGATTAAAGTTGGGCCTAAACCTCGGAAAAACAAATAGAGAATACCAAGCGCTAAAAGAACCCCCAAACCGAGATTACTCTTAACTAGATCCAACGCATTGCGAATGTGAACCGAGGCATCATAACTCAGTTCAATCGCCAAACCTTCCCTGAGCAGAGGTCCTTCATTAAGTTCCTTGATGGCCTGATTGATTCCGTCCAGCACAGCAACGGTGTTTGAACTGTTCGTTCTGGAAATCGTGATGTAATACGCCGGCTTACCGTTTCTCAATGTCATGCCATTGCGGTCGGTGAGTGTTTTTTCTACAGTTGCAACATCACGCAGATAAATAGGACGGTCTTGACTGTATCCAATACGCATATCAGCAATATTTTCTGGCGTATATTTTCCGGTAAAACGAACTGTGTATTGACGACGGCCAACATCTGCTACACCGCCAGAGACGTCGTTTGCAGAAGATAAGGTACTGGCAATTTGGGCAATAGAAATTCCTAGCGAAGATGCTTTGTACGGGTCAAAGGTTACTCGCAATTCCTGTGGACGTTGGCTGGCCATGTTGACCCCAGCGACGCCAGGAATGCGTGCCAGTCTGGGCTG
>Ga0213831_1000801_pt1 | contig 13835 bp, 13 predicted proteins | sample SWATP12_FD_163421 | JGI IMG/M metagenome (GOLD analysis project Ga0213831, IMG submission 163421) | Coastal seawater microbial communities from Marineland, Florida, United States - SWA TP1 #2 | ecosystem: Environmental > Aquatic > Marine > Coastal | place: USA: Florida | collected 2016-08-06 | reverse complement strand
TCAGCGCGGAAGACAACGTAGGTGACGTAATCGGTGACCTTAACCGTCGTCGTGGTATGATCAAAGACCAGGAAGCTGGTGCAACAGGTGTACGCATTAAGGCAGACGTTCCTCTGTCAGAAATGTTCGGTTACATCGGACACCTGCGTACGATTACTTCAGGTCGTGGTCAGTTCTCTATGGAATTCAGCCACTACTCATCTTGTCCGCAAAACGTTGCTGACAAAGTAATCGAAGAAGCAAAAGCGCGTAAAGCGGCCAAGTAATCTGGTTTTAGCTGATTCGATACTCACTGAGTAAAGCGTACTAAAAAACCCGCCATCCGGCGGGTTTTTTCTGTTCTGTTATCAGGTAAACAAACACTTATGCGTTAACGGTACTTTTCCTGACTAACGCGCGGGAATATTTCGAACTGTGGTGGTGAAAAGTAATAGCCCTGTTGGTGAGTAATTCCAAGTTCAGCCAGCGTATCCCGTTCTGCTTTGGTTTCTACTCCTTCAGCGAGGATGCCAATATTTAAATCACCGCAAAGTGCAGATAAAGCCGCCAGGATTTGTTTTTTACGCGAAGTAGTATCGATACTTCGAATTAAATTCATATCAACCTTTACGCTGTCTGGCTCTAGTTCGGCCAGCCAGTCGAGGTTAGCGTAACCCGAGCCAAAATCGTCCAGCGCCACGTTAAACCCAATTTTTTTATAATACTCGATGATTTTTTGCAGATGAGACGTGTCCCGAATGTGTTCAGTTTCGACCACCTCAAAAGTGATATTTTCACAAGGAAACTGGTATTTTTCTGCGGCAGCCAGTGTAGTGCGAATGCATATATCGGGTTTGTAAACGGCCCCGGGTAAAAAATTGATATTTAAGCGTTCGCGAAGATTTGCTTTTGCGGCCAGCGCGATGGCCTTCACCCGGCATACCTGATCAAAGCGATAAAGATTGCTCACCGTAACCTTGCCGATGATACTAGCTGCTGGCTCGCTGTTAAGGCCGCGTACTAATCCTTCATAGCCAAATATTTTCTGGTTTGCTAAATCGACCAACGGCTGAAATGCCATACTGAAATCAAATTCAAGTGCTTCGCCATTTCGACAACCCTCACAGGGCAGCGTTCTGGCGTTTTCTTCGGTAATAAATAAAGGTAGCTCTGTTGTTGTCAGGTTCTTAAAAGTCATCACTTAGTTTGTTTCTTAATCTCTCTACCCATGCTAGACGTTTTAGTTGTGCACTACAAATTCGGTGACTCAGATCAATACCGCTTCCGCATATTTACATTAGATTTAACATATATTCCGGAGGTGAACTGTGACCGACCAAAAGCTAATCCTGCTGCTCAAAATCATCATGAGTATTGGCATCAGCCTTATTCTGGCTGGCGTTTACTGCCACATGTACAGCGAAACCATTGAAAAAATGGGTGTCACCGGCATTGTTATCAGTGCTTGTCTGGTGGCGATCGGGATGATCTTATCGCTGCCCACCAAAATGTATCTCACCTTTATCCTGGTTAAGCGGGAAGAAGACAGCAAAAAAGCCCATTAAGGCCGCTATACCAATGCCGCGCGGGCGGTTAATCGACCAAACAGCTTGAAATTCCCCATCGTTTGGCAACCCTATGAACCACAGCGAAATTGTTTTTATCCTCTGGCTGGTCGGTATAACTGGTATTCCCGAGCATTTTGTTCTACACCTTTAGTATAGTTTTTGCTCAGAAAAATTAATCATTGCGAAGCTAACTAATTAAAGCCTGGAGTGAAGTTGTTCAGAAGGGAAATGTCATGGGTCAGAGTAACGTCATAGAGTTTGTTGAACTCGATATCGATATACAACAACAGCACTTTTACCGTAAATGCCTGCTGGATCTCAATGATGTGTTAGAACAGATAATAGGTACCGAAGAAAGTGGTGCATTTGTCGGTCTGGTCGCTAATCGGCTGGCTGATTTTTTCATGGATGCCTATCGCGCATCTTCAGGTCACAGGCGTTATTCAACCACTCAACTGGCAAATCTGCTGGTAGATTTGAAGCGTCGAATTGGCGGCGATTTTTATATTGAATCTGTTTGCGCAAGCAAAATTGTGTTGCGCAATCGTTGTTGTCCTTTTGGAAAAGAAGTCGTTGGAAACACCGCAATGTGCAACATGACTGCTGGTGTATTTGGGAAGATCGTTGCCGAAAGTCAAAACTATGCAGCGGTATCGATAGATGAAGCCATCGCCCGCGGTGACAAGCAATGTCAGATCACCATCTTACTCGACATTGATGAGAATTTACCGCCAAACTATAAGGAGTTTTTCAATGTCTGATAACGCCATTGAATTACTCAATAAACATATTAACACTGAGACAATTCTGAGTAACATTAAGAATCCGGCTCTCGTAGTGGGGGTTTCAGGCGAGGTTGCCAGGGTTAATAACCGCTGTTCTAAGTTACTGCCTGAACTGACAGAAGGTGTGAAGCTGTCAGATGTATTCAGCGAAAACGGCGTATTTGGCTCCTTTAAGCAAATGATACGTCATGGTTTATCTGTCTCGGGTTTACACCCTTGTAACATAAGCCGGAAATCGCCCGAGATGTCTAATCAGAGCCGTTTTCTGGGCTACTTTGCTATGTTGCGTTCGCAAATCACTCACAGACCTATCGCGATTTTATTACATGTCGATGAGCAAAATAGTAAGCGCGAACGTTTTATACGTTTGCAGCAAGCCTTATCACAACGCGTTTCTGTGCTGCGGCAGCTGCATAAAGATGGTTTACACGACCCGCTGACAAAGCTGAAAAACCGCCGGTTTATGGATAGTTTTTTAGCTATGGAGTGTGATCTTAATAAGCGTCAGCCACAGCAAGGTTCTTTGGCGGTTATCGATATCGATTATTTTAAGCATGTTAACGACACATTTGGGCATACCACAGGTGACAGAGTGATTAAAATAGTGGCCGATGTAATTCGGGAGCGGCTGCGAGACAGTGATGTGTCTTGTCGCTGGGGCGGTGAAGAATTCGCCGTCTATTTACATAATACCACTGGTGTTGATGCGATTACCCTGGCTGAAGAATTACGCATCTTAGTGCAAGGCAGGAAAATTATTGAGCAGGGGAAAACGATACGCGTCACGGTCAGCCTTGGGATTACAACTATTACTCACAACGACACCCCTACGAGTTTGTTCAGTCGCGCCGATAGCGCTTTGTACAAAGCCAAGCAACAGGGGCGTAATCAGGTATATGTTGAATTTGCGTAATAAATCAGGCTAGAGTTTTTGTACCGAATAGCCGCGCTTCATTAACATATCCAAAACGCTGTCCGGCCCCGACAGATGCATGGTGCCAACCAGCACAAACTCAGTTTGTGACGTAGTTAGCATCTTCTCTATAGCAGGCAGCCAGTTTTCGTTTCGTTGTATCAGCAACTGTTGATATATCTCAGGAAAGTCGTCATGAAAGCTTTTTCCCTGGCTTTGATATAAGGCGCCCATATCGCCGCTTTGCCAGTACTTTTTGAGCTCACCAAGCGCCTTGGGGAGTTGTTTCACATCATCTAGCGCGTAGCGGATCATCTGATCTTCGTCTTCGCCACCCAGCGCGGCAATAAATTCCAGCTGTTGCTGAGGCGACTCAAACCAGTCGAGTGCCTTCCCGTCGGTCATGGCTTTAAAATAGTAAAATTCATCTACCCCCTGACTGGTTAATCCCAGTAATCGCAGTTCGGCGAAGCTCAGCGTAATGCTAATCAGGGCCGGTGTATAATTGGCCATGGCTGTTATGTCCACCTGCCGGGCCGCTAAGTGAGCCTTGAGTGCCTGGTAGGTTTCCTTTGATAAAACGTCTTTTAGTTGCGTACCGTCACTGTAGGTCAGTCTGGCACGGGAGTCTTGCTGGAAGCGTGGGCTGTTGAGCCCGGCGATATCGGTTTCAAATACCAGCTTGTCGGCCTGATTGTAGGCGATGCCATAGGCATTGGGCAGCGGAAAGTCTTGGGGACTTAAAATATGCAGTGTACCACCAATATAAACAGTATTGCCTGCTTTGCTTACTTGCCAGACCGATGCAGCATAGGCCCAGTTGCAGGTGAATAAAAATAGCCAGCATAAATGCTTCAGCATGCTCGGATGCCCCTGAACAAAACCGTTAATCTACCTGCTAAGTGCCTATCCGGCAATGATTAATGGCTTTGAACTGGCGAGGTGAGCGAGTGTAATAACAATAGCTAGTGTTTCCACCAGTGATGACGCCAGGCCGGAATGCCAATTTTCTTGATTTCCTCATAAAGGCGGTGGCGGTCTGCCTGATTTAAAAACTCGCCAACCCTTACGCTGTGTTCCGGAGTAACCAGAGCCAGTTGAGGTAAATACCAGTCGCGCGGGCTTTCTGACATTTCAAGGTGGGTGTCCCGGCGGCTAAGCGTTACCGTTGTCGATGATTTCTGGTTGCTTTGAATATGTACGTAGTCTTTCTCAAACGACAGGGTTTGCGTGCGGTAAGTATTATGGCTGACCCGGTAAAGCAGATAACACAGTAAGCCAACTTCGATACCGGCAAAGGGAAAGACGATCCATATGCCAAAAAACGCCCACATGGTTGCAATTATCAGGGCAACGCCTGCCATGCCTGCCATTAGCCATTTATTATGGACCCAGTCGGCGGAACGATTTGGTTGTAAACTGATAAGGCTATAATGTGGCTGATGCTTAACTGAAACCATAGGCGCTGTTTACCCAAACTTAATCCGTTTTAGTATAGCGGGTAAATGTTGTAAAAATGTAGGTTTTAATTAAACGGTGTTCGACTTCAACGGCAGATTCTGGCAAAGTGCTGCCGGTCAAAATCAATTGATTGTAAAAGTGAAAAAGACGTTCATTGCCCATCCCTGGCTGAGCCTGCTGGCGGTGTTGTGGTTATCCCTGATAATTATTGTAGGCGGCACAGAGCTACCAGCACTGCTGACTCAGTATGGCGGGTTTTTATTGCTGGGGATTGTTGGGGCTGTGTTTGCCAATGCCACGGGGGCAGGTGGCGGCGTAGTGTTCGTGCCGTTTTTTCAGCAACTGGCATTTTCTCCGGAGGCGGTTATCGCCACCAGTTTTGCCATCCAGTGCTGCGGTATGACCGCCGGTGCCATCAGCTGGCTGCAGTTTTACCGGCATATTAAGAGTCAGCAGCCCGACTGGCTGTTGCTACCGGCTGTCCTGAGCCGCTGCATTCCTTTTGGTCTGGCAGGCTTATGGCTGGCGCAGTATGGGTTTGATTACCTGGTGCCTCACCTTAGTTTCTCGGCCGTGTCATCACAGTTACATATTGGCTTCGGCGCGTTTTCTATTTTGCTGGCGCTGGCGATTATGGCCTCGTCGAAACGATTAAGCAGTCCTCAGGGGCGCAGTCAGTTAACCGCAGCAGATAAAAACTGGCTTGCCGTGATCAGCTTTGTGGGCGGCATCATTACGGCATATTTGTCGGTGGGGATAGGTGAACTGGTAGCCGTGTACCTGATTGTCAGACGCTTTGATGTCACATTGGCCATTGGTGCAGCGGTAATTATCTCGGCGGTTACGGTTTGGGGGGCGGTCGGTTATGGCGCCTTGGTGAGTACTGCCGTAAACTGGTATGTTGTGTTGTTTGCCGGCGCCGGTGCAGTGATTGGCGGTCGCCTTGCCAGGTATGTGGTGCTGTTCTTTTCGCCCCGCCAGGTGAAACTGTTTTTTGCCCTCTGGGTGCTGTTACTGGGCATACTGAGCATTGTATAAACAGCCTGACTGTTATCGATACTGTACAGCCCCCATTGGCTAATCAAATCAGACTTTGGTCTTGCCCTTTTAGATAAGCTGTCAAGTCTGCTATGGTGACTTCATCTATTTACTGGTGAACGGATCCTCACTACATGGCGTATTCTCCGGCTAATCTCTACACCCTCCCGCAGCCCGACTGGAGCAAAGACGCGGTTATTTATCAGGTCAATACCCGTCAGTTTAGTCAGGCGGGTACCTTCGATGGTGTCACCGAAAAACTGTCTCATATCGCCGAATTGGGGGCCAGAATCCTGTGGCTGATGCCTATCCATCCGATTGGCGAGAAACACCGCAAAGGTGAGCTCGGCAGTCCTTACGCCGTGAAAGACTATTTTGCTATAAATCCGGAGTTTGGTAACGAGAGCAGTCTTCGGCAACTCATTAAACAAGCCCATGCGCTGGGACTGAGAGTCATCCTCGACTGGGTGCCTAATCACAGTGCCTGGGATAACCATCTGGTTACGCAACATCCCGAGTGGTATGCACGCGATTACAAAGGCGATTTTCGCCCTTCACCTTGGTGGGACTGGAGCGATATCATCGAGTTTGATTACGACCAGCCGGGCCTGCGTGATTATATGATAAAAGCCATGGCTTACTGGGTTGAAGAATTTGATATCGACGGTTACAGGTGTGATGTAGCAGGTTATGTACCCAATGATTTCTGGCGCCAGCTTCGCACAGAGCTGGACAACATTAAACCGGTCTTTCTGCTTGCTGAATGGGAAGATCGCGACCTTCATCGTGACGGCTTTAATATGACTTACGCCTGGAGCTGGAATGAGGCACTACATGATATTGCCCACCAAAAAGCACCGGTAGACAGACTAAGAAAATACTATTCCTGGAACGAACGCGCCTGGCCCCGTTCAGCCTACCGCATGACTTTCGTCAGCAACCATGACAAGAATGCCTGGGACGGCACCCAGCAGGAGCAGTTTGGTGAATGTTTAGAGGCAGCGATAGTATTGTCGGTGCTCGGTGAGGGAATGCCGCTCATTCACAATGGTCAGGAAGCAGGCGAGAACAAACGGCTGGCCTTTTTTGAGCGCGATCCCATCGAGTGGCAGGCCCATCCGATTGGCGATCTGTACCGTAAACTTATTCATCTGAAGCAACGGGTACCGGCGCTCTGGAACGGTGAGTATGGTGCTCGCATGATACAAGTACCTAACTCTTTGCCCGGGCAGGTGCTCAGTTTTGTGCGCAGGCAAGACGATGTAAAGGTATTTGTGGTTCTCAATCTTTCGCCAGATACTGCTGACGTGGATTTTCATGAAAACCTGTATCGCGATGAATACATTGACCTGTTTGAAGCGTCATGTACGGCGGTAGCGCAAACCGATCGTCTGAGCCTGCCACCCTGGGCTTACAGGGTGTTTGTGTCGGCAAACTTTCCCCTGATCTAACAGACCCACAGACGAGCTGTAAAAACTTTGGCATAATAGCGCTTTTGCACTCACTCAGGAACAACATGCCCAGTTTAGATGATGTATTTTCGGGCTCGGGATTGCTGGCTAAGGCGATTCAGGGGTTTAACCCTCGTCAGGCGCAAACAGACATGGCAAAAGCCGTCGCCAGTGCCATAAACGATGCCGACAGTTTAATTGTTGAGGCTGGCACCGGCACCGGAAAAACCTTTGCCTATCTGGCTCCTGTGTTGCTGTCGAAGGGAAAAGCCATTGTTTCCACGGGCACCAAAAACCTCCAGGAGCAGTTATTCCACCGCGACCTGCCGGTTATCAAAAAGGCCCTTGCCAGCAACCGTAAAACGGCCTTGCTAAAAGGCCGGGCTAACTATCTTTGTCTGCATCGCCTCGCTCAGCACGGCGGTAATTCCACACTGGTGGAAGCGGATGTCCTCAACGAATTATCAACCGTAAGAGCCTGGGCAAACACCACCAAAACCGGTGATATGGGCGAAGTGAAAACCCTGCCTGAGGATGCTCGGGTGATCCCTCTGGTAACCTCCACGGTGGATAATTGCCTGGGTCGCGACTGCCCCGACTATGAAGATTGCTATTTGGTGAAAGCCCGTAAAAACGCCATGGAAGCGGATATCGTTGTGGTTAACCACCACCTTTTCTTTGCCGATATGGCACTGCGCGATACCGGCTTTGGTGAGCTTATTCCTGAAGCCGACTGCATAATCTTCGACGAAGCCCACCAGATCCCGGAAATCGCCAGTGAATACTTTGGTGAAGCTATCTCAACCCGTCAGCTAACCGAAATCAGCAAAGAGATCACCTTGTTGTATCGTACGGTATTAAAGGATGCCGATCAGTTGGAAAAAGCCGGCGAGAAGGTACGCATGCAGGCCGCAGACTTACGCTTGTTATTTGCCGATAAGCCCCAGCGTGGCCACTGGCTGGAGGCCATGGAACGCGAAGAAGTTGCAACCCAGGTGAGCCGCCTCGAAGATGCAGTGGGCGTACTGTACGATATTTGTAAACTGCACATTGGGCGCGATAAAGACCTTGATAACCTGTTTGATCGTATTGTGCAGAGCCGTGAAAAACTGGCCCTGTTTACCACCAAAGAGCATGACGGGATGAGTTTGTGGTATGAAACCACGCCGCGCCATATTGTGATGCATATGACGCCTCTGTCGATTGCCGCGAAATTTCGCCGCTTTGTTGAGTCTGACGATAGAGGCTGGGTATTTACCTCGGCCACACTGGTGGTTGATAACGACTTTACTCACTTTCAACGGCGCATGGGGCTGGAAAAAGCCAGAACCATGATGCTCGACAGCCCGTTTGATTATGAAAGCCAGGCCATGTTATGCGTGCCACGTTATTTACCCGAGCCGCACATGCCGACCATGCGTAAGCAACTGGTTACCATAGCCAAAAAGCTCATTAAAGCCAGCGGCGGGCGTTGCTTCTTGCTGTTTACCAGCCATGCTGCGTTGCAAGAAGTCGCTGCAGCATTACAGGAACAAATTGATAATCCGGTACTGGTGCAGGGCAGCACGTCCAAACAGGCTCTGTTGAGTGCTTATTTGTCTGATCCATCTGCCGTACTGCTTGGTACTGGTGCCTTCTGGGAAGGCGTAGACGTGCGTGGCAACGATCTGGTGTGCGTAATGATCGATAAATTGCCGTTTGCGGCGCCGGATGATCCGCTGCTGCAGGCCCGGCTGGAGGAGTGCCGTAAAAAAGGCGGTAACCCGTTTGGTAGTATCCAGATCCCGCAGGCGGTTATTACCCTGAAACAGGGCGCGGGCAGACTGATCCGCGACCCGGCAGATGCCGGTGTGCTGGTTATTTGCGATAATCGCCTGGTTACCAAACCCTATGCCCAGACCTTCCTTGGCAGTTTACCGCCAATGAAGCGTACCCGGGATGTCAGTGAAGTTGAAAAATTTCTGGCCAATATCGAGCAAACAGAACACGTTACAGAAGAATAATTCATGAACATTTTAACTATTGATACTGCCACCGAAGCTTGTTCGGTTGCCCTACAGTTTAATCAGGCACTGTTTACCCGTTACGAGGTTTGTCCGCAACAGCACAGTCAGAAGATTCTGCCCATGGTGGATGCAGTAATGAAAGAAGCGGGGGCTTCTTTAGCGGCACTCGATGGCCTGGCTTTTGGTCGGGGCCCAGGTAGCTTTACCGGTGTGCGAATTGCCACCGGCATTATTCAGGGGCTTGCTTTGGGCAGTCAGCTTCCTGTTGCCGGCGTCAGTACTCTGGCTGCTATGGCACAGCAGGTGATCAATTCCGGTGATGTAAGTGACGTTGCGGTGGCCATCGATGCTCGCATGGGCGAGGTGTATTTTGCTCATTATCAGAATCAGCAGGGCATAGCGACGCTGTTGGGCGAAGAGCAGGTGACTTCACCAGAGACCGCCGCTGAGCAAATCGATATTTCCTCAATGGCGGTGGCAGGCACCGGCTGGCAGGCATACCCGGCATTAAGTAAATTGCTGAATGGCCAGTCTGTAAGCGTGTCTTATCCTTACGCCAGATTTATGTTGCCGCTGGCAGAGCAAACACTGAGAGCAGAACAGGGCATGGCAGTTGATGCTATAACGCCTGAGTATTTACGGAATACGGTAACCTGGAAAAAATTGCCTGGCCGCTAAGTGCAGGCCAGGACTGGCGTGATATTTGCTGTACTTTGAGTTTAACTAACGACGGCTCACTGGCTGTCTGTACTTTGGCAATCGACAGGCGTTATCGGCTTAATGGAAATTCGTCAGCAATTAATCACACCCAATGTAGAGCGCAATGCTCCGCAGCCCAAACCTGCGACAAAATCCGCAGCGGTGGAGCGTGTTGATAAAGCGCCAGCAAGCCAGTTAGATGCCATTCAACCTCGCACCGGCGATGATAATACCCGTGCCCAGGCGGAGTCGTTTCGCCGGACGTCAGGCTACGATCAGCCTCAGGGCCCGGCTATTCTGGCTCTGGAAGCTTACGCCAGTCATGAACGTGAAACCAAGCGCGCAGCCATACGTGAAATGATGGGTGTCGACCTATACGCCTAATCCGGCTATTGCCAGATTAAACTATCCTTGATTACCATTGTCATAATCAGTAACTTGTTGATTCGTTATGGTGAATCACCCTGAATTCAGTTTCTATTCAGTTTAATCTTCTACACTGAGTATGAGTACTTCATGATTGAACCCGAGCATACTGATCCGTTGATAAGATGTGAGCAGTATGATTGATAAGTCAGGCACGGAGCCGCAGGCTTTTGGTTCGGTTGAAATGAACCCTGGGCCGGATGGCTCTTACATGTTTAGCTAAAGCAAGGAATTCCTATGTTAGTTCGTGCATTCGTCGTTATCTTTGCATTAAGCCTGTCGGCTTGTGCAGTTGTTCCCGAGCCGCTCCAGGTACCAGAAAATACGCCGTTGGTGGGATATAACAAGGCAGTGGTTGCTGGTGACGATATTCTGGGTAAAAGCGCTCGTTGGGGCGGCATAATTACTAACGTCGAGAATAAACCCGACCAAACCCTTATTGAAGTGGTGTATTTCCCGCTTAATCACTATGGCAAGCCGAACGCCAGTGAAGAAACACCGGGGCGGTTTAAAGCGGTTATCAATAAATTTGTGGATCCTATCATGTTTGAAGAAGGGCGCACTGTGACTTTTCTGGGCAAGGTGGGTAAACCACTGGCAGGTATGGTAGGCGAACAACCCTATATGTTTCCGTCACTTACGGTCGACAATTACTACAAGTGGCGTCGCCAGAGACTGTACGATACTTCTACGGTGTTCTTTGACTTCTACTCCGGCTGGTATTCACCGTTCTACCATCCTTACTGGAGTCCGTGGCGATTTGGCCCGAGTGTACGAATGATCCGCACTTACAAGGATCCAGCCTACTCGTCGGGAAGTAAGAATAACTATCGGCCGCCTTCTAACAGTCGCCCGAGTATGAGCGCGCGTCCACAACCAAGGCCGCAACCGCCAAGTACCAGAAATAAAGCTCATCGCCGACTCGATCCTTAGGAAATAAGTTGCCGCTTGCGGCAACTTTCGGCCCGGGGAGCGGCAATACTATGCCCCGGGCAGCGCGATCGTCATCAACAAAGGTTCAACATTTACCTCCGTCGCTGCTAAACTGCTGCTCAATGTCTATGAGTCACAGGGCAATGCCCCCAGGGAGTAGTAATGCAAGCGTGTGAGTTTTCAATATCGTCGGGCACCATCAGAGGAATGACCAATGGCCAGCAAGGCCAGGTCGTGTTGGCGTTACACGGTTTTTTAGATAACGCCGCCAGTATGGCTTGTCTGGCGCCATCGATGAGCAGGTATCAGTATATTGCTATCGATCTGCCCGGCCATGGACTGAGCGATCACCGCCCCACCGGCGCTCATTACAACCAGATGGATTACATCCAGGACCTGCATGAGCTGGTAGTGTCTGAAGACTGGCAGGATGTTGTGATTGTCGGTCATTCTATGGGCGGTATACTGGCCAGTATTTACGCCGCCGTATTCCCCGAGCGGGTAAGCGCTATTGCTATGATTGACGCCTGCGGGCCGCTAACATTGCCTCCTGAAACCAGTAAAGAACAATTAAGAACCTCAATACTTTCTCGTATGCCCAAGCCTGGCCGCACCGGCAGTCCCCGCGAGGTAGATCTGGATGCTGCGGTGGCCGCACGCTGTAAAATGAGCGACATTACTGCTGAGCACGCCGCCACTATTCTGCGCAGAAATATAACCATTCGTGAAGACGGCCTCAGCGGCTGGCGCAGCGATCCGCGTTTACGCACCAAATCATCGTTACGGTTAACCGAATCACAGGCGCAAAATCTAATGGAAGCTATCGAATGTCCGGTTTGGATCGGCGGTGCAACAGACAGCTTTAAGGAAATGGATACAACCTATGAGAAGCGCAAAAGCTGGTTGAAAAACAGTCGGTTTGAACTATTCTCAGGAGGGCATCACTTCCATATGGTTAATCCGTCAGCAGTTAGCAATGCGATTTGTCGGTTTGTTGAAGAAATGTAAACAACGGCGTTTATCTTTTGCTGATCATCCTATACTATATGCAACACGTCAGACCAGTGGCTGACCCAGCAATGACACACAACAAGAACAATCGAGAGACTTAAGGTGACAGGAGAGCTTGGTGGAAAAAATCTGGCTTAATCATTACGACTCGAGAGTAGCACCGGAAATTGACCCGGACCGTTACACCTCCATTATCGACATACTCGACGAGTCTGTAGCAAAATATGGTGACAAAACAGCCTATATTAATATGGGCCAGACAATCAGCTTCAGTGAGCTCGACAGCCTGTCCCGGCAATTCGCCGCGTATCTGATGAACAATGGCTTTAAACCTGGTGATGCCATCGCGATAATGATGCCTAACCTGCTGCAGTATCCGGTTGCTCTGTTTGGCATCCTGCGTGCTGGCATGACCGTGGTAAATGTTAACCCGCTTTATACGGCGCGAGAATTAAAACACCAGCTTAACGACAGCCAGGCCAAAGCAATTATTATCGTTGAAAACTTTGCGCATACGCTGGACAAAGTGGTGGCCGACACTGGTATTCAGGAAGTATTGCTGACATCCCTGGCGGACATGCTACCGGCGCCAAAGCGTTGGGTGGTCAACTTTGTGGTGAAGCACGTTAAAAAAATGGTGCCTGCTTACAGCCTGTCCGGGTCCAAGTCGTTTATGTCGGCACTGAAAGCCGGCGAGAAACTCACCTATACACGGCCTGAAGTCACTAATGAAGACCTTGCTTTTCTGCAGTATACCGGCGGTACAACAGGGGTCTCAAAGGGGGCCATGCTCACGCACCGCAATATGATAGCTAACCTGGAACAGGTTTCAGGGATATTATCGACGGTCATTACACCAGGCAAAGATTTGGTGGTCACCGCACTGCCGCTCTATCATATCTTTGCATTACTGGCTAACTGCCTGTTATTTCTTAAATTTGGCTGCCCTAACTTACTAATCACTAACCCCAAGGATATGCCCGGCTTTGTTAAAGAGCTGGAAAAATACCCTTTTGCCATCTTACCGGGGGTGAATACTTTATTTAACGGCTTGCTCAATACACCTGGATTCAGCGATCTGGACTTTTCTAACTTTAAATTTGGCCTCGGCGGCGGCATGGCGGTGCAACGCCCGGTGGCTGAAAAGTGGCAAAAAGTCACCGGTACGGTGCTGCTGGAAGGCTATGGCCTTACAGAGTGTTCACCAGTGGTAGCGGTGAATCCGCCGCAGCTGGAAGCTTACAAAGGCGCCATAGGATTGCCGGTACCTTCAACAGATATTATGTTGATTGACGACAACGGTAATGAAGTGGCGGCCGGTGAATCCGGTGAGCTATGGGTAAAAGGCCCACAGGTAATGAAAGGCTATTACAACCGTCCGGAGGCCAGTGATGAAATTCTCAAAGACGGCTGGCTGGCCACCGGCGATATCGCCCGTTGCGATGAAGAAGGATATTTCTACATTGTTGACCGGAAAAAGGATATGATTCTGGTATCCGGGTTTAACGTATTCCCGAATGAAATTGAAGAAGTGGCAGCAATGCATGATGCTGTACTTGAAGTCG
>Ga0213831_1000800_pt1 | contig 13873 bp, 8 predicted proteins | sample SWATP12_FD_163421 | JGI IMG/M metagenome (GOLD analysis project Ga0213831, IMG submission 163421) | Coastal seawater microbial communities from Marineland, Florida, United States - SWA TP1 #2 | ecosystem: Environmental > Aquatic > Marine > Coastal | place: USA: Florida | collected 2016-08-06 | reverse complement strand
GGTGCTACTATGATTGCTCAATTGCTCGAGAACGCGACAGAAATAGATTTTTACAAAGCCGTGTTTGTGATCGAGTCGCAGTTATCGAGTACGGCTCAGCACTACCGGAAAGTTGGCTATGATTGTCAGCCAAAACTAGAGCTGATTAAGTTTAGTTCAACACAAAAGTTTGGCTTTGCGGGTAATGCGATAACTAAATTAAAACCTGCTAAAAGCGTTGCAGGGATCACTCAGTTTGATATGGAAATATCATTTATGGGGATGACCGGTTGCTCAGGCGCATTGCCACACTTTTATAGTGAATTGGTGATGCAAAGATTGCGCTACAAAGACAGCACAATGAGAGATTTTTACGATATGTTTAATCATCGTTTGATTTCGTTGTACTACCGAGCTTGGAAAAAGTATAAACCCGCGCTTAATTTTGCTAACAGCAATCAAGATAATCACACGAAAATTTTGGCACTTTTGAGTGGGGGCAATGCCCCTCATCAGCTTTATTTCAGTGGTCTTTTCAGTCGAAAAACGCGAAATATTGCTGATCTGCGAAATATTTTAACTTTCTATTTAGGTTGTGACGTCAGCATAAATCAGTTTGTGGGTCAGTGGCAGCCACTAAAAAAATCAGAGCAAACCCGCATTAACAGCGGGGGCTTTGCAGGACAACATGCAAGGCTTGGTATTGACGCAATAGCAGGTAAGCAAGTTTGGGACATCTCAACAAAGATAGAAGTTACTATTGAGCCCAAAAATGAGCACCAAACAGCCCGTCTTCTACCACAGCAAGAGCTTTGGAATTTAGCCCATCAAATAGTGAATGATTTTGTTGGTAATCAAATTCAGCATGCACTAATAGTAAAAGCAAACTTCTACAAACTTGGTGCAAAGCAACTATTAAAAGAGCGACTTCAATTAGGCTGTAATAGTTTTCTGTTTTCAGAAAAAGCAACTATAGACGGCAAAGTCTCTGAGCTTTCGTTCAAAGGATAAATAAATACAAGGAAATATTATGTCTACAATGACGCTAAATACACTCGTTGAAAAATTAAGCCCTGAGTGCAAAAAGAGTCTTGAACAAGCTGTTGCAATTTGTAATAGCAGAAGTCACTTCACTGTTGAATTAGAGCACTGGTTATTAGCAATGCTTGAACAACAACTTGATGACTTTAGAATTATTTTGAGCGCTTACGATATTGACAGCGACTCGTTAAAAAATGATTTGAATAAGTCTTTAGAAATGCACAAAACGGGTTGTAACTCATCACCGAGCTTATCGATGCATGTTACCAGTTTGCTTAAGCAAACGTGGCTTAGTACGAGCATTGATTTTACAGATACACAAATTCGTAGTGCTTACTTAATTTACACGCTGGTAAAAGATGACACTTTAGCAAGTTTAGTGAGTCGTTGTAGTAAAGAGTTTAATAAGATAGAAGCAGGGCAATTATTGCATGCTTGGCCTGAAATGGTCGCTAAGTCACAAGAACAAAGCCCTGTGGCAAATAGTCAGACTGAAACATCGGTATCTACAAGTTCTAAAACGCCGAGTTTAGATCAATTTACAGTTGATCTAACAGCTCAGGCAAAAGCAGGAAAGATAGATCCAATTTTGGGGCGCGATTTTGAAATTAGACAAATGGTCGATATTCTTACGCGACGCAGACAAAATAACCCCATTCTAACTGGTGAAGCTGGGGTTGGTAAAACGGCCGTTGTTGAAGGGTTAGCGCTTAGGATTGCACAAGGCAGTGTTCCAGATGTTCTAAAAAATGTAAAAATTCACACTCTAGACCTTGCTTTATTACAAGCAGGTGCTGGTATGAAAGGTGAGTTCGAAAATAGACTTAAGTCTTTAATATCGGAAATTAAAAATACCCCAAATCCTGTTATTTTATTTATCGATGAAGCGCACACTATGATCGGTAGTGGTGGTCAAGCTGGTCAAAATGATGCTGCAAATCTATTAAAACCGGCACTAGCGCGCGGTGAACTCAGAACAATTGCAGCCACAACATGGGCTGAATATAAAAAATTCTTTGAAAAAGACGCAGCACTGGCGCGTCGATTCCAAGTCGTTAAAGTGGAAGAGCCTACACCAGAAAAAGCGATTGCGATGTTACGTGGTTTAGTACCCGTTATGGAAAAGCATCATAATGTGTTCATTTCTGAGCAAGCACTAGAAAGTGCAGTGCATTTATCACACCGCTACATTACCGGCAGACAACTTCCTGATAAAGCGGTTGGTTTACTTGATACAGCCTGCGCTCGGGTTGCAATGAGCCAAGCATCAACACCTAATTCAATTGAAACGCTTGAAAATGAACGCTCAGAAATAGATTCGCAAATCAATATGTTAACCCGTGAGCAACGCACAGGATTAAATCACAGTGAGGTGCTTGAGAGTTTAACAAATAAGTGCCAGCAAATTACTGAACAGCTTGCACCATTAAAGTCGCAGTTCGAAAATGAAATGTTGCTTATTAAAGATGTAAAAGAAGTCATTAGTGGCCTGAATGATGAAATAGAACAGCCAAGTGAAGAAATTGAAAAGCTACAACAATGCAAAGAAAACTTAGCTAAATATGATTCAAACATGGTGCATTGGCAGGTTGATGATGAGTTAATTGCTCAAGTTATTTCTGACTGGACGGGCATTCCAGTTGGCAAGATGCATGAAGATGATGTGAAGAGTGTTCTTAATTTAGCCAGCACAATGAAAGAGCGTGTTGTGGGTCAAGATCATGCGTTGGAGCTAATTGCAAAAGTTGTACAGACATCTAAAGCGCACTTAGCTGACGAAAGCCGCCCGAATGGAATTTTTATGCTAGCGGGTCCAAGTGGTGTGGGTAAAACTGAGACGGCACTTGCGTTAGCGAATGAAGTGTATGGTAGTGAAGAAAACATCACTGTCATCAATATGTCAGAATACAAAGAAGAGCATAAAGTTTCGTTACTCCTTGGCTCACCTCCAGGTTATGTAGGTTATGGTGAAGGTGGCGTATTAACAGAAGCGATCAGACGTAAGCCATACAGTGTTATTTTATTAGATGAAATTGAAAAAGCGCACCCTGGTGTACATGACATTTTTTATCAAGTGTTTGACAAAGGCACCATTAAAGATGGTGAAGGTAGAGATATCGACTTTAAAAACACAATTATTATCATGACCTCAAATGTGGGTACTGATACAACAATGAGTCTTTTTGAAGATGAAGAAACTGCGCCAAGCGTTCAGGGTCTGCAAAAGGCTATTCAAAATGATTTACTTGAAGTATTTAAAGCTGCATTTCTTGGTCGTATCAACGTCATACCCTATTTGCCACTTAATAATGAAACTCTTGCAGAAATTACAAAACTGCAATTATGTAAAATAAAAAATAGAGTTAACAAAAATTACAAATCTGATTTTTTATATTCAGATCTTGTTGTAGATTATATAGTTAACAATTGTAATGACTCTGGTTCGGGTGCAAGAAATATTCATGCATTATTGCAAAATAATGTCTTGCCTTTATTATCTGAATCTTTACTTGATAGTCTTGTTAGTAGTAACAAAATCAATGATATATCATTAGATATAAATAATGGTTCTTTTGTTGTTAATATAAATTGATATATTTAAATTAGTTTCTTGTTTCTTTTTTGGAGTCGGATTATAATTTGTCCGTCTTCATTAATTGATGGAACATTGAGACATTGTCTTCGTCTAGGGAAAGGATATTGAAGACCTTTTCGTTGCGCAGTTAGAGATAATGATTTCAAAGGAATTTTGGGAAACCAAAAGTAAATGATCCAATGTAATGGATGTTATTTATAAATTAAAAGGAGCATTATCAAATGCAATCAAATACATATTTAAAATACGGTTCAATTAAAGGCGAAACTACTGCTGAGTCTTTTAAAGATTTAATCACAGTTTTATCATTAGATTGGAACGTAAGCCGTGAAATTTCAGCACACACTGGTACAGCAATGGACCGTGAATCTAGCTCAACTCGCTTAGGTGATGTAACTATCACTAAACTTCAAGATAAAGCGTCTCCAGACCTTTTCAAAGAAGCGACAATTGGTAAAGGCCTTCCGGCTGTTTTCCACATCACTAAGCAAGGTGATAAAGTTGAAGAAATCATGAAAATCGAACTTACAGATGCAATGATCTCTAGCTACTCTGTATCAGTTCAAAACGACCGTCCAGTTGAAACAATCACTATCAGCTACACAGAAATGATGATGACTGTTACTCCTACAGACGACAAAAATAACATCACTGCACCACTTGTTTATGGTTACAGCGGTGTTAAAGGTCAGCAAATGTAATTTTTTGCAGTACCTAATAGCTCTGAGTTTTACTCAGAGCTTTTTTGATCTTTAGGAAATAGGAAGCATGGAATGCAAAAAGCGACACAAGATAATAATGTAATTCAGATTAACACCCCAGCAGGTAAAGATGCACTTTACTTAACTCGACTGGTGGTGCAAGAGTCTATGTCTGATTTGTTTGTGATGTCAGTGAATATGTTCACTATAGGCACACAAATAGCGCATGAAGATCTGGTGGGAAAACCTGTTTCTATTAAAGTAAAGAATGCCGATAGCGCAGGTGAGCGTTATTTTCATGGCATAGTTAGCCAATTAGTATCTAATGGTAGCCGCACCGCTGATATTGATGAGCAAAAAAATTATATAGATTACCACGCTACAATTGTGCCTTTCGCAGCATCAATGCGAAACCGAAAAAACAGTCGGATCTTTCAAAAGAAAAGTATAAAAGACATTTTTGCCGATTTGTTTGGTCAACACAGTGTCGCTTTTAAAGATAATACAACTAAAACGTATCCTAAGTACGAGTATTGTGTTCAATACCAAGAGTCAGATTTTGACTTTATTCAACGCTTGCTTCAGCAAGAAGGTATTTTTTATTTTTTCGAGCATAGTAACAGTGCACATACGTTAGTACTTGCTGATGATATAACAGCTTACGAAGAATGCGCTGAAGCAAAAGTAGAGTTTACCTCTGGTCACCTCAGTGAGTCACACATAAATAAATGGCAAGGTGGTTTAAGTATTGCGCCTGGCAGCTACAAGCGTATTGGCTATGATTTTAAGCAACCACCACGATACCCTGATGGCGATCACAAAAAAGCTGATTTACCAACCCAGTCAGTCGCTGAAATTTTTGAATATACCGCAGAAGCCGAAACCCATCCAAGAGCTGCAGGTTTGGCAGCCGTTCAACTTGAATCATTACAGCGTAATATGAAGTTAAGTAGCGGTAGAAGTGATTGCCGTTCATTCTCGGTAGGTAAATTATTTAGCTTTAAAAAACATGAAGACCCGCGCCTAGAAGGTAAAACGTTTGCTATCACCTCGTTACTAACGTCTATAACGGTGCCAAATCAGTCAGGTACTCAGCAATCTGGCGCGCAAGAAGTATTTACCAACCACTTTGAATGTGTGCCAAAAGATGTGCCATATCGTGCAGCTCACAGCATGCGCAAACCTGTTATTCATGGTGTGCAAACAGCCATAGTTACGGGCGACAGCGCAGATGAAATTATGGTTGATCAATACGGACGTGTGAAAGTGCAGTTCGATTGGGACCGAGAAGGTAAAAAAGACTCGCAAAGTTCATGTTGGATCAGGGTTGCGCAAAACTGGGCCGGTAAAAAATGGGGGGCATTTTTCTTTCCTCGTGTCGGGCAAGAGGTATTAGTCGACTTTATTAATGGGGATCCTGATCAGCCAATCATTAGCGGTGCAGTATACAACGCTGACTTAATGCCTCCTTATGCATTACCTGCAGATAAAACACAAAGCGGTATTAAAACACGCTCAACAAAAGAGGGCGGTGCCGATAATTTTAATGAACTGCGTTTTGAAGATAAAAAAGGCAGTGAGCTTGTATACATGCAAGCTGAAAAAGATAAGCAGCTGTATGTAAAAAATGATCAAAAAGAAAAAATTGATAATGATCGATTCCTTGAAGTGGGCAACAATGATGATGCCAAAGTAAAAGTGAATCGCACCGTCGATATCGGTGAAAATGACACATTGAAAGTGGGTAAATCACTCAATATCGAAGCAGGAAAAGAAATCGTTATTAAGACCGGATCGGCAAAAATTACTATGAGCAGTAGCGGGAATATTTCAATTGAAGGCACAAATATTAATATTAAAGGCAGTAATGTAAAGGTTGATGGGAGTGCAATTACCCTTTCTGCTGGCATGATCAAGTTGAACTAGCATGGAATTACATAATACGTTTCAACCAGGTGTCGTGCATGGCGCAGCAAGTAATGGCATTACCGTTTATTGCCGTTATGGGCTTCCTCATTTGGTGTGTCTTTGTGTAAATCGCCCAGATGATCCGTTTTTAAACTTGCCAATAGATTATTTTAAGGGCCTAGATGGTTATTTTGCTGAGCAATTTTTTATAAACCTTCACCCTGTACTCAATAGTAGCAATGTGTTGTCGCATATTTACCAATACGCAACACAAACAAGCTCAATAATAAACGATCTCTCGTATGCAGAAATAGCGCAAGAGTTGGCAAAACTCGTGAGCACAAATAAGTTACAAGTTATTCCTTTAAACGAATAGCCAATAACAAGGAAAGGAATATGGGAAAACCCGCTTCAACGTTAGGGCACATGCATGTTTGCCCAAAAGTAACAGGTACAGTACCTCATGTTGGAGGGCCAATTGTAGTGGGTTCGGCCAATGTGTTGATTGGTAATATGCCTGCCGCAAGAAAAGGCGACATGCTTGTATGTGTTGGCCCACCAGATAGCATTAATAGCGGTTCTGGCACAGTTAAAATAAATGGGAAACCTGCGGCTAGAATGGGTGACAGTACTTCTCATGGCGGTAAAATTGTTTTAGGTAACCCAACAGTTTTAATTGGTGGCTAAGGTGTTATCACTCATTCTAAATGAGCATAAAGCAGCTCTATCAAATTTAAAAATGATGCAGCAAAGTGCTTTTTATAGCATTGGGTTTATTGCTCAAGTTCGTCAGCAGTTAATTTTAAAAGTACAAGCATCTCAGAGCGCTAGCAATGTACAGTTTGAAATGGTGCAGTGCATTATTGAAGAGCTCGAGACGTTAAAACAGCAAGAAACGTCATTAGATGACATTGCAGAAGCATGCTTGGTTGCGCTGCAATTAATGTCGAGCTCTCAAAAGCAGAGGTTTTTGGGGTTATTAAACCGACATGAGTTTACGCTTTTAAAACATAAGCTTTTGCAGAAGAGCTTAACAATAAGTGGGCCAGCCAATAGCGATCTTTTGAATTGGGCAAATGTGTACGGTAATTCAGAGACACAGGCGATTATTTATAAAGCAATAAAACGTGCTGTAAAACAGCTGCCAGATATGCCTGAAATGCAAGAAACAGTAAACGCATTTGAAAATGCTGCGATGATTAATTCACCGTTAATGTCTGTGTACCTATTATTGCTAGACCCACAAAGGATGAATTTTGTTTGCAACTATGTGAGCCAGCAGTTTACTCGAGAGCAAGCTATTGCGGTGCTATTGCAAACTGGGGCAACAAAATATGTCCCTATGGCTGTTGCGCTGTTAACCGAAGTGAGGTCGGCCAAGAATCTTGTTGCTGGTATTAAACGCTGCTTTGGTAGTCAGCTCGATGAATTAGTTGCATTTGATACTCAAATTCAGGCTGGCGATTGTAAGCAAGCCGCTGTTGATTTTCAGCGCCAATTTGCATTGAGCTGGCCAGAGCAAAAGATCAACTTTAATGATCAAACCCTGGTTTATGGCTTTGCGATGAATAGGCCTGTCAGTGTAGCAAGCCTGCAAGGTGTTGATTTTTTTAGTTGGCAGGTAATTACAATTTTAAATGCGCTTAAATATGACTGTCGAAATAGTCAAGCGAGTTAGCATTGAGTGCATTTAAAATTTCAATACAGCAGTTTGATACACCTTATGAAGTAGCCCCAGAAGTATTAATACTAGAGGGGAGCTCGGGTCATGAGCAAGTGCAAAACTGGCATTCATTTGATGCCTTTATTTATGACTGTATTGTAAAAGCAAAGTCAGTAATGAAAGAGTCAGACGTGCAGCAACCGTTAATTTGGTTATTACCGGCACTGCCTTTTCAAACTGAGCACAAGACACTGTTTATAAATAGCCTGCAGCAGCGTTATGGCATTGCTGTCGAACAGATTATTTTTGAAGGCGCAAACGCTATGCACAGTGCGATTGCATTAGCCAAAGAGCAAAATTTTAGTGCTTTTGACGTGGTAGCAATTGATGGTGTGTTTAAAGCCTCAAAGCATAACGGCTTTGAATATTTAGGTATAGCGGCTTGTAAGGCATGTGTTGAATTTACTCAGGTAGGCTGGGCGTTGCAATCTACGAACATGTGTTCTTCTGTAGATATAGCAAAACATCAGCCTTTACATGCAGAGCTTGAACGAATTTTATCGCTAAATGAACAAAAAATAGATTTAGTGTTTGCCCCAGGTAATGGCCTAGAAAGTGATGATTGGGTAAGTTATTTACCTGTTTTAAGTAAAAAAATTAATGAACAAACGATGTTCCAACTTCCTAATTATAAATTAGGCAAAATGGGAGCAATAGAAGGGGTTGTAAACCTCGCAAGCCTGACAAATAGCGCCCTTTATGCTGAGCGTTTTGGGCAGGCGTTAATAATTTCGCAAGAGTACAACAAGTACCAAGCCGTCGCGTCATACTTATGGATAAGTAAGGAAATGTGCAACTAATGGATAGTAAAGCAGTTGTGTTACAGGGAACACGTTATCCCATCTGCCTCGTGTTAGCTAAACAGCCAGCCCCCAGTGGTTTTATTGCTGTCGCAACGAATACGCCGGATAGTGCCTACAAATTTGTAGCTGAGGTTGGTGCGGTATTAAGTGGCGATGCTGCTAAACGATTAGATCTTATTCAATTGTTAAATGTTGCTGGTATTAATTGTCCAAGGCAAGCAACAGCGCGCGAAACTGCATCGGCTTTGATAAAAGCTTTAACGTCAGGTGCCATTACGTGCTATCAGCAGCAAGTAAAAAGCACAATACAAGTTAGTGATAATACTCGCTCATCGCAAAGTAGCAGTTCAGCGTCTTCGGCTGTGCCAAGTAATGCCAAAAAAGCAACGCAAGCACCTGCTAGCAATAAGGGCAGTGCCAGTAACACAACCGCAAGTGAAACCCCTATAACAGAACAAGAATGCCGTTCAGACCCGGTTTCGATGCTAACAGGCGAAGAAATTCTTCCTTTAACTGACTTCTCATTAGCCGCAAATAGGCCTTTAACGTGGCGTCGGTTATATCGTTCGTCTCACTGTAATCAAAAAACAATACTGGGTAATGGCTGGCGTCACGATTATTTAGTGCAATTAACCGAGCATTACCTACCACCGCCGAAAGTGGGCCCAAAGAAAAAGGGCACCTACTGGCTTGAGTATCATGACGAACATGGTGCGACTCATAAGTTTGAAAAAGTGAAGCCGGGGCAATCGAGTTATCAGTTAAGTAGTAACTTGGTGCTTCATTACAAAGAAAATGGCAAGCAAGTATTAGTAACACCAGATGATAAACACCTGACGTTTATGCCGGGTGGATCAGCATGGTTGCTCGAAAAAATCATCAATGAAAAAGGTCAAAGCACCCGTTTTTATTATGATTCGATGGAGCGTTTACAACGTATTGAAGTAAACAAAGTACGCGGCTGTGTACTGAAATATAATAAGCATGGTTTGCTCAAAACGGTGCACGCTTATCGTACTAATGAACAAGGAAAATTAGTTCTTTTAGATCAGCCATTAGCCAGTTATGAGTATGATGAACAGTCAAACTTAGTGGCGGCAACAAACCAATTTGCTGAACAAGAGCGTTATAAATATAACGCTGCAAATTTACTAATAAAGCGAACCAGAGCAAGCGGTTTTAGTCATCACTTTGAGTGGGACTCGTATGGTTATGATGCCAAATGTATTAAACAGTGGGGGGATGACAACACCTATTGTTATCGGTTCGAGTATCAAGGCAATAAAACAACCAGTATAGATTCACGCGGCAACCAAGAGCACTTTGTGCACAATGAGCAAGGTAAGCTGATTGAGCACACTGATGCCAACGGTAATATCACGCGCTATGATTACAACTCGCTAGGGCAAAAAGTAGCGCAAACTGATGCTCTAGGCTATCAAACGCTTTATACCTATACGGAATACGGCCAACTTGAATCAGTCACCCAAGCTGATGGTAACCGCACTCAATTTGGCTATAACCAACTTGGTCAACAAGTCGTTGTTATTTTGCCAAATGGCGAGAAGATTAAACGCCAATATAGTGCCTCAGGGTTATTACAAAGTGAAACCCAAGCAGATGGGCGAATTGCTCTTTATAGTTATGACAAACAAGGTAATTTGACCCAACATATCACACCAAACGGTCATGTATTAAAATACACGTGGAATGAACAAGGTGAGCTACTTGCAAAGCAGCACAATGATGAGCTCATCCGTTATAGCTACGATAACCTCGGTCGTGTAAACGCAACCATCAACCAAGCCGGTCTGCTTACTCAATATAAATATAATGAGCAAGGGCAACTAGTTGAAACAACCGCGTTTGAGCAAAGCAACCCTGATAACAAACAACAACAGCTTTTTACTTATGATGATGCTGGTCGATTAGTTAGTTCGAAAAACGGTAATGGTGATACCACAGAGCAGCACTTTGAGGGGCTAAGCCAACCCCATTGCGTGATCCAGCCAGATGGCAGTGCACTGCATTTAACGTATGATAAAGAGCGAAATTTAACCGCAATCGAGCGTAGTGACGGCCATATTTATCGTATCAATTACGATGCAAACGAAAACCCAATACAAATCACGGGTTTTGATGGTACTGAGCAGCAATTTAAGTACGACGCATGTAATCGCTTAGCGGCTGTCACGCAAAGCGACAAACGCCATGTGAATATTAAGCGTGATAAGCTAGGTCGTGTTATTTCGCAGCACGCAAGTCTAGCCACAAATAAACATATAGTTAATAACGCTAACCACTACAGTTATACGCCAGAGGGCAAAATAGCGCGTGCTCATAATGAACAATCAACGATTAAACAGTCGTTTGATAAAGGCGGACGACTACTCAGTGTTGAACAAATTCACAACCAGTCTCAAACCCATAAACTTGCATACAGCTACGATGACTATGGCAGACGACAGTCTCTTACCTTGCCAGACTCAACAATCCTTTATTACAACTACAATAGTTTTGGTCAGTTAAGTGTTATACAGGTAAAGCGAGCGGATAGTGAGTTAGCAAAACTCGTCGAGCTTGGCTACGACAGCCAAAATAATATCAAAACTCAACGTTTCGGTAATCAGGTTACTCTTAATCAGGCGTTTGATGTATTTGGGCGTTTAACGCATCAGCAACTATCGCATCCAGAGCACACACTATTTGATAGCTGTGATTATCAATATGATGCGGTCAATCAACTTATTGCGCGTGAAGAACAAGGCATTAGCTGCCAAAATACACAGTTTGAATACAATAGCCTTGGCCAGTTAATTCAGCAAAATCTAGCTGATGCAAAGTCGGATACACAAGCGCCAGAAACCGCCAAGCAATTTCAGTGGGACAGCTTTGGTAACCCGATTAGCCAAACTCAAGCGCAGCATGATGAAGCAGTCAATAAACAAGAAGCTAATGATGCTGTTATACATAGCCAAGTCGATGCCGACAGGTTAACGCATTTTGGCGATAGCGATTTTGAATACGATGACTGTGGTAACCAAGTTCGTGAAACGGGCAAAGGTATAAAAACGCACCGTGAATACAATGCGTTCAACCAATTAAGCAGCTTTAACAACAACGGCACGCTAACACATTACGACTACGACCCACTGGGTCGTCGCATTGCTAAGCAGACTGAGCATGGCAAGATTGATTATATTTGGGATAACGACCAGTTAATTGGTGAATACCAACACGGCGAGTATACCTGGTATATCAACCTACCCAATCAATTTCACCCGGTCGCACTGATTAAACAAGGTGAGCTGTATTATTACCACCTAGACCAACTAAATACCCCACGTTTTGTTACAAACAACAATGCAGAAGTTGTATGGCAAAACCATGCTGATGTGTACGGCTATGAAGAACCAGAAACCCATGCTGGCTTTAATAAAGAAAACAGCTTCACTCAGCCAATACGTTTTCAAGGACAATATTTTGATGATGAAAGCGGCCTACACTACAACCGCTACCGCTATTATAGCCCCAAACAACAACGTTTTATAAACCAAGACCCGATAGGCTTAGTTGGCGGCATAAACCACTACCAATATGCGCCGAATCCAGTTAATTGGGTAGATCCGTTAGGACTTAGTTGTAAAGAGAGTAGTGATAAAAGTTTTGGAGATTGGCTTTTAAATGATGCCAACAAACAAATTAGTGAAGCTGGTGGATGGGAAGCTGAGGTTTGGAGTTTTTTTGCTGAAGATGGTATTAATGCTGCGAATCAGGTTATTGCTGGTGATTATTCGAATGCAATAGCTAGTGTAGGTCTTGCTTTTATAAAACCATTCAAGGCTATCGATAAGGTTTTAGATAAAGTACCAGATTCAGTTAGCAAACCGCTTGAAAGTACAAAGAAAAGAGTATTGAAAGCGCCAGTAATGAAAAAATATAACCCTCCGTGCTTTAAACCTGGTGATACATTACTTAAAGCTAAAACTTTCGGCGGTAATAAAGAGAAACTAGAAAAAGAGTTTTATAAACAGCTAAAGGCTCAACAAGACGGAATTAATAAAATGTCGGTTGGTGAGTATTTAAAGAATAGAGAAACACTGACTGATTTAGTTAAAGAGCATGGGCATGCAAAAGCGAGGAAAATTTTAACAAACAATGGAAATGCGCAAGAGAAGGCGCGAAATGAGTTATATGATGAGATAAGAGAATCATCTTACGAGTCTTATCGTGAGCAAGGTAAATCTAGGTTAGAAGCTAAAAGTCTTTCGGCACTCAAAGCAGAGAGCACTTTGAAGGATTTAGCTGCCCTTCATGACCCTGACATGATAGCTGGGGGGCATGATAAGATATCAAGGCTTGGAAATACGAATGTTAACTCTTCACTTGGTTCACAATGGGCTAAAGCTGATCGAGTTGATGGGATGGATAAAGCAGCTCAACAGGCAATGGATTTGCATGGGCCAGACACAAAAATGAATGTAGAATTATCACGTTGTAAATAAGGCGGAAAGATGCACGAATTTAAATTAGATGAGGACTTTGAGGGCTTTTTAGAAGATTTTGGAATGCCAGAGCATCATGAAAGCTGTTCTTCAATAACATTAGAAAAATTTAAAAATAAGCTCCCAGATCGTTTATTAGAATATTGGCAAGAATTTGGGTTTTGTAGCTTTAAACAAGGTTTATTTTGGATTGTCAATCCTAGTGATTATGAAGACTTATTAGATGAATGGTTAGAGCCTACAGATATACCTGACAATGATGTTTATCATGTTTTTGCTCGAAATGCTTTTGGTGATTTATTCCTTTGGGGTGAAGAAACTGGTTATAAATACAAAGTAATGGCTGCAAGAGGCTGGGTGATAGAAAAAAAAGGTAGAGTAAAGAAAGATCATAATACCGCAATTGAATACTTTTTTGGTTTTTTAGACACAGCATCTCATGACTTTAAGGATGAAGCGGGAAATGTTTTGTTTGAACCTTGCATTAAAAAATTCGGAGCTTTAGCTCCAAATGAAATTTTTGGTTTTGAACCGAGCTTAATTGTTGGTGGAGAAGCTATTTTTGACAATATTAACAAGGTAAATATTTTTGTTCACTTATCTATATTGGCGCAATT
>Ga0213831_1000796_pt1 | contig 13928 bp, 13 predicted proteins | sample SWATP12_FD_163421 | JGI IMG/M metagenome (GOLD analysis project Ga0213831, IMG submission 163421) | Coastal seawater microbial communities from Marineland, Florida, United States - SWA TP1 #2 | ecosystem: Environmental > Aquatic > Marine > Coastal | place: USA: Florida | collected 2016-08-06 | reverse complement strand
TTGCCCGGTAACCAAGGTTGCCCGTATGGCAGGCCAGTACGCCAAACCGCGTTCATCAGATTTCGAAACTCGCGACGGCGTCACCTTGCCAAGCTATCGCGGCGATATCATCAATAACTTTGAATTCACCGAAGCGGCGCGCCGACCAGACCCTGATCGTTTGTTGGAAGCCTACCATCGCAGTGCGTCAACGTTGAATCTACTTCGCGCGTTCGCGCAAGGCGGTTTGGCCGACCTTCATGAAGTCAACCGCTGGAACATGGCGTTTGTTGAAAACAACCCGCTTAAAGAGCGTTATTCGGATATGGCTAACCGTATTCAAGACACCCTTGAGTTTATGGATGTTATTGGCATTAATGCACAAACCAGTTCTACACTGCATGAGACTTCGCTGTTTACTTCGCATGAAGCATTGCTGTTGAACTACGAACAGGCGCTAACGCGTATCGACACCCTTACCGGTAAGCCTTACGACTGTTCGGCTCACATGGTATGGATTGGCGAGCGTACCCGTCAACTAGACCACGCACACGTTGAGTTTTTCCGTGGCATTCACAACCCAATTGGTGTGAAAGTAGGGCCAAGTATGCAGGAAGACGAGCTTATTCGTTTAATTGATGCACTTAACCCGCTAAACGACCCAGGACGCCTGACCCTGATTACACGCATGGGTGCCGATAACCTGGCAGATAACTTGCCGCGCTTATTACGTAAAGTGAAAGCTGAGGGCAGACACGTTGTATGGAGTTCTGACCCAATGCACGGCAACACGTTCTCGGCATCTAGCGGTTACAAAACCCGTAATTTCGATGCGATTTTGAAAGAAATTAAACAGTTCTTCCAAGCTCATGAAGCGGAAGGTACTCACGCTGGTGGTATTCACCTTGAAATGACAGGTCAGCACGTAACTGAGTGTACGGGTGGTGCTTATAAAATTAGCGATGAAGATTTAGCGCAGGCCTACAAAACGCAATGTGACCCGCGTTTAAATGCAGACCAAGTGCTTGAAATGGCATTCTTGGTGGCTGATCATCTGCGTAATGCGTAATGCGTAATGCGTAATGCGTAATGCGTAATGCGTAATGCGTAATGCTCATAGCATCCATTATCGCATTGGCAATTTAGACAAACGGCATCAGTGAGATGCCGTTTTTTTTGCTTTGTACTAAAGTCATTTGTTAGAGCTTACATTTTTCGCAATTTTTAATTTCCAAACTCTTGTTGTGATTTTTCTCTCAACAGTAATGACTAACAGCATAAACTGATAGCCGAACACCGAAAACAACACATCCAAGCTATCAAATGTCCGCTTTTCCATTCCAAGCTGTACAAACTCATATCCTATAACGCCTAACGCGCAAAAAAGTGCGGTGACTTTTTTATTGTCATTCGTTACAGAGAAAGCAAGAGAACAGGTTATGGGAACCGCCAAAAAGTTGGGCGCAGCGTTGAGCATTAAACTGCCACTATCAGTTCTTAGCCCTACCAGATGTAGATAGGTAAAATAGCAACATAGCGAAATACCGCCATAGTAAACGACAGTAAAAAACCATCTACCAGTCGCTTTCAACTTCACATGCTGGCTAAGAAAAGAAATGAGCATGATTATTTAAATTTTCGAAGAATACGTCCGCTCCAATAATTTATGCTCGACTTGGCTGAGGCAATACTATTTTCAATATAATTGTCGACGCCTTGTTTCCCACCAATGCTGTCGTACACATACGATCCTAGTATTCCAAACCCCACTCCAATGAGGTAATTCCCACCGCTTACTTGTTCCAATTCATGGTTTGTTAGTTCTTTCATTGCCGAGCTCCTTATATATTGCTCCATTTAATTAAGTTATTGTGCAAAGTTTTATTACAGTGCAAATAAAACATATCAGGAAGCTCAGCAAAAACAGCTAGCTCTAGGTCTAGTTTTTGTTTGTTTTTTTGTACTTGTATCAAACTTTCCTTTAGTCATCCTCTAAAAGAGGTTCAACTACAGACTCTAAACCATTCAGCTTTATTTCATACATTAGGGAAAGTTGTTCGCCCAGTTTGTTTTCGGGAAACCCTTGTTTGTGAAACCATACCAAATAGGGCTCGGGCAAATGAAATAAACGTCTTCCTGCGTACTTGCCAAAGGGCATGACTTGATTAATAGCGGCTTTGATAAGCGTTGGGTCCATTTACTGATTGCCTTTTACATTTTCGTTTTGGTCTAGTTCTTCATCTTCACGCTGTTGTGCTTGCCATAGTGCTGCGTATTCACCGTTTCGCTCGAGCAAGGAAGTGTGTGTCCCTTCCTCTACTATGGTACCGCGCTTAAGCACCAGTATCTTGTCTGCATCGACAATTGTAGAGAGTCTATGGGCTATTACTAAGCTGGTATGGCCTTTGGCGGCATCGCGAAGGGCCGATAAAATAGCGCGTTCAGACGTGCTATCTAACGAACTGGTGGCCTCGTCAAAAATCATAATAGGCGCACCTTTTAGTAAGGCTCTTGCGATAGATACTCGCTGCTTTTCGCCCCCTGAAAGTTTTAGTCCACGCTCGCCCACAGTAGTTTCTAGCTTATCAGGCAGGCTTTCTACAAATGTTTCTAAATGGGCGAGCTTAATAACGTGTTTAATCTCGTCCTCGCTCGCATCAGGATTACCGTAGCGAATGTTCTCCAACAAGGTAGTGTTAAACAGAACAGTATCTTGGGGCACGATACCTATGTGTGAACGCAGACTCTGTTGGGTGACCGACGCAATATCTTTCCCATCTATAGTAATTTCGCCCTGTTGGGGCTCGTAAAAACGAAAAAGCAGCTTCATCAGCGTCGATTTTCCCGCTCCGCTTTCCCCCACTACCGCAACCTTTGCACCGGGGGGCACCTCAAAGCTCAAGCCGTTAAGTATTTGTCGATTCTCGGTATACGCAAAATGTACATTGCTAAATCGCAGTGCGGGGTTGGCGCAAGTTAATTCTGTGGCATCTTCTGCATCTTTTATTGCTGGCGTTTGTGCGAGAAGGTCGAACAATTTATCGATATTGGCAAGGCTTCCTCTAATTTCTCGATAAACAAACCCCAAGAAGTTTAACGGCATAAAAATTTGCATGGTATATCTTTATCCTTCACTATTCCTGAGTGTCAACTTGTAGCCTCCTGTGTACCCCCTTGAGACATTCCTTGTTGATAAAGTTATACCAGTGTATTGCGTAAGGGTACAGGGGGGGAGGGGGCAGGGTAGAGACTCACTTGGCGATTGCACCGTTCCGTGACTTTTAAGAAAAACGTAGTTTATTTTTTCACTGACCTTGTATAGGTCTTAGTCGTAAACTTCGTTGAGTTTTTGTTGGATTTACCTCAACTTAAGCTAATATTTTTAGTGATCCGTTGTAATTAAGCCTGACAGGGTCTACTGTGCTCATAGGAAATACAGTTTATGTTTCTTCAATCGAAACAGGTAATACAATGAGGTATCAGTTATAAGCTGAGTAACCCTAACAAGGAGGTTTTATGATCGATCAAATATTAAGCGAAGGTTCATTGGGAGGTATGATTTTACTCTTTTTTGGGATTTTCGTTTTTGGTCATATATCTGGAAATACAAAAACAAGAATGGCAGACGCAGAAAACTTTGAAAACGAAGTTGCTCTCAAGTTTGGAATAGACTCAAAAAGCCACCCTTTTACTTACTCTGCTAACGCCTTTCTTGGCATTGCGGCTACCTTTTGGCTTCCTATTTATACTTGGATAATAAGTTCTTTTTGGGCAGGGTTAATTGTATTTATATGCCAATTATTTATGGCAACGTTCCTGTCTATGATTATAAATGGGCAGGCTTACTACATGTTCTGGCGTATCGCGCCTATTTTGACTATTACAGGTTTCGTTCTCACCGCGAAATCACTTTTTTAAACCCGTGAAACATCAAAGGTTAAACATTGAGTGAATTCCTTCAAATTTTAGGTACGGCAACATCTAGAATAGAGCACGAGTACTTTCAGCTACCAGTTGCAGATAAAGAAAGCGCGATATACCGTGAACGATGTTACTGCTACGAGCTTTATCACCAAATACGATCGCTTTGGGAAGGAGGGTTTGAGAAAATTTCTGGTGAAGTTGATAAATCAGGCCATCCAATTATTCGAGGGAACGGTCTCGATAAAACGAAGCCTGATTTTATAATTCATGTTCCAGAGAGCATGGATGAGAATACCGCTGTTATCGAGGTGAAACCTATTACAGCTAGGCTTGGTGGAATAAAGAAGGATATCAATACCTTGGTTTCTTATCTAAGTTATGCAGGATACAAACACGCTATTTACTTGTTCTACGGCCCGAGTTCTCATGGCCGAGGGGTTGATAAAGCGATTAGCTATCTTGAAAAATTAGAAGAGACGCGGGTTCAGATTTGGCATCATGAATCAGTAGGAGGACAAGCAATCAGAGTGTTTTAGAGCATTCTTTTTACGAAGGAGGGGGACAGGTATTTGAATGTCAGATTAAGCGGAGTTAGTCTAGTTGTGGTAGGTACACCCGAGCCTACTCAAGTGTACACGTGGTGTTTATCGAGCCTCTTAAATGGGGTCAACTGTCTCTAGATACATAATATCTTCATCATTAACAATACTACTAGAATAATTAATACATCGAGTCCACAAACCAACCTTTAGGTATTTGCTCTCATTACTACATCCAGAGCTCTTGTAACAGCCTCGAAGGCCTTTGACAGTCAATATATCACTATGCGTAACCACAGTGCCTAATTGCTTGCTAGGAAGCGTTAACAATCCACCTGCGTTAGTGTTATTCAACTCTTGAGAATTTATTATTACAAACCTTTAGCTTTGACAGCCGCAGCCTTAACCTCACTAAATGCTGGATGGTCTCCTTCATTTGTTATGAGCTCCCACGAGGGCTTAAAGTGTTCGTTGAACTTGTCTAGTTTTTTCCATAGCTCAGCATTTTGTACTGGCTTATTGTTGCCTCCCTTCCAGCTTTTAGCCTTCCAACCTTCCATCCATTCATTAATGCCCTGATTAATATAGTTACTAGAGGTGTAAACGGTGATAGGTCTGTCTGCCAAGTTTCTCTCATTGATGCGCTTAAAAGCCTCTAGAACTGCAATAAGCTCCATTTGCTGTTGAGTAGTGGCACTTACTGCACCTGATAGACCTGAACGCTGTAGCTCGCCCTCAGGGCCTTTACGGGTCATAAGAAAAGACCACCCGCCCTTTTTGGTCTGTCCTGACCATGAACTAAAAAAATAAACTCGTAGTGAATCGTCTAATGCTAGTGTCATTACTGCTCCTTATGACATAGGTACACATACGCCCTGATAAGCCCAGAGCGCATATTGATTATTGTTAAATTGGAATTGTTGCTTTTAGGATTGCTTCTTATATGTAGCGTACAGACGCTTTACAGTAGCTTCTGACACGCTTAATTGTTTAGCCGTAGCTGATATTGATAGACCGCCTTTACGTAGCTCTGCGACTTTCTCTGGGCTTACTTTTGAGGGTCTACCTATTGTTTTACCTTGTGCTTTAGCTCTTGCTTGACCTTCAATGGTTCGTTCTCTGATGCGGTCTTTCTCAAAGGCTGCAAACGCTGCAAACATGGCTAACATTAGCTTGCCTTCTGAGGTCGATAGATCTTTGGTAGGAAGGTCTAGGCAGTGTACCTTGATTCCTTTTTTCAGTAATAGGTCTATTGTCTGTTGGACATCAATGTTATCACGACCTAAACGGTCAAGCTTTAAGACTACGAGCGTATCACCTTCCATTAGCTTATGCTCTACCATTGCCCTAAAGCCTTTACGCTCCATTGCACAGACTGCACCTGATACAGTCTCTTCAACCACAAAGCCCTCTTTAACCTCATAGCCTTTAGCTTTAAATGCCTCTACTTGGTTAGCTGTAGTTTGTTCAGTAGTTGATACGCGACAATAAAAGTATGTACGTTGACTCACAGTCTTTCTCTGTGGATGAAAAGTAGGGGTATTTTATGAGCCTAGCTCAATAATGTCAATACACTACTTTTAATACACCCTAAAGCTAGCTCACATCGACTAGCTCATATATGAATGCTTTTGAGCTATGGTTTAAGCTTCTACCGCAGGTGGCTTTCTAAAAAACAACTTCATCTTCGTCATCTTCTTCAAACCCACCTACCTCTAACCCTATATCTGGGGCAAAGTCGTAGTCCACATAGTTAGGATTCTCTCCCCAAAAAACATCAGCCATGCGTTTTAGCTTCTCAGGTTCTTTCGCTTTCTTCACAGCTTTAAGAATAGTCTGTAGAACCACCTTATCAGCTTCACAGAGTTGTCCATCAGTCTCAGTCTCAGAGTCTTCTAAGACCCCTCTCTTGAGTTCATCTCTAGCTTGCTTAAGGATAGGGAAGCCCGTAATTGCATTCTTAGCTACAACGCTTTCGTCCTTAAAGAAGCCTTCTTCAATGTAGGTCTTCCTTTCCTTACGCCAGTTGCTGACAGTTGATTTTTTTATACCTGTAGTTTTTACTGTTTGAGCTATAGACACATCAGGGTTAGTGACCATCAACTGTAGAAACATTTGCCATTTAAGCTCAGTCTTTTGATCCTCATTAAGCCCTTTAGCCTTGTGCTCAGTGTTAATTGATAAGGCGCGTTCAAGTGAAACATTCTCAGTAAATTTACAGCGTATCTGTTTGAACCTTTGCCCTTTGGTTTCCTTGTTAATTTTCTTAAAAGCCGCGTACCTGTGGAAACCATCAACAATGATGTATCTTGAGTCATCATCAGGGTCTGTGGTGACCTCTATGGGTTTAATTTTTAACTTAGGGTTATTTCTTAGCTCGCTTGCTATCGTCTTAATGTGTTCCTCAGAGCTACGTCCCTCATGTATTTTCATGCCGTATGTCAAAGCTCTATGGTCTCTCACTTGGTATCTTTGGTTCTTAACATTTATGCTGTTAATGCTTATTCTGATTGTACTCATTCTGTCTGCTTGTTACTGCTGAGGGCGCGACTTTATACCTTCTTTGTCACTAACACAAGGTGGGTAGGTAAAGATAGTCTTAAGGAATCCTTTAAGGCCTTTGTTTATAAGGCTTGTGGTGATTGTTGGCTCTCTTTTTTGTGTAGTCAAAAGTCCACTTCTGACTACCTTGTGACTACCCTTTAAGAGACCTTTACGGTTTCCCCTTGTAACCTCGTAATGTAGTAATACTACTAAGACCAATACAAAAGAGATAAGCCCTTAGGAACTGCTACGAGTGCTTTAGGGCTGGTGGGACTAATTGACTCTCCCTTTTAGTATTCCAAAAGCGATGACTTCACCACCAGCATACTCAGTTAAACACTCTGTAAACTTCTTATCCGCTCTGATTTTACAAATAACATCACCAGCCTTAGAGGTACAAGTTATGTCTAACCCATCGTCCTCAGTGCAACCTATGACGACCTCCTTTAGCTCCCTGCGTAACAACTGATTGACCTTGAGCCTTGTGGGTTCATCATCCCTAAGGGCAGTTTTGAGCTTCTTAAAGGTCTCACCAACCTTGCTAACAATCTCATCAGTGTTATCCGTTCTGACCATCAACACACTGAGCTTACTCGTGATATCCTCCTGTTCCTTCGTTGCCTTAGCATGTGCCTCTGTTAAGTCCTCTATACGCTTCTTGAGGTGTTCATTGCGACTCATTGAGGCGGCTAGGTTAATAACGTTATCCAACTGGCTCTGCGTGTGTTCTATGAGGTCTGAGACTGTAATGAGCCTATCCTTTAGTTCTGTTACCTGCCTCTCATGATCTCTACGTTTACCATCAACAACTGTAGACCAGTCAAGGTTCTCCAATGCGATGAGCAGAATGCTCTCTAAGCGGTCATAATCCACTACCTTGTTATCACATACCCCTGTTTGTAGGGTGTTACACTTCAATCTGTAATAGACCCTTTTCCTTAGTCCATGCTTCTTTGTTACCTGTTGATGTCTATGGGCTGATACGTGCATCGCTGACCCACACTGACACCTGAAGATACCTCTAAACAGGTTCTTACCCTCAGCAGATACTCTCCCCTTAACGTTCTCCTTAAACGTTCCCTGTACTCTCATGTAGGTCTCCTCATCAATCACGGCTGGGTAATAATTCAATATTAAATCACCCTTAGGGACTGACCTGTATATACCATCCTCTCCCCTTGTACTCATTAGGGGCTGAAAGTGACCCAGTACCTTTGGAGACCTTAGCCAGCTTTTAACCGTTTGTTCTCTCCAGAACTTAGCCCTATTGTTAAAAGTAGGTATGTTATTCTCATTCAAGTAGGTCATAAGGGCTTTAATCCCATAACCCTCCACACGTAGCTTAAAGATAAGCTTAATGGTCTCCACTCTGTCAGGTATCAACTCAAAGCGCTTCTGTCCTTCTTCCTCAACAACTCGCATCCACTGAGGGCAATGCTTAGTTATGATCTTACCAGACTCTCTGGCTTCCTTATGGGCTTGCTCTTTGGCAGCTTTGACTCGCTTGGATTTGATCAGAGATTCCTCATGACCTCGCTGGGCTGCTGTGACCCAAGTCATTAGGTTGATCATATCCTCGTTAGTGGATGCCCTGTAATGCCTGTTGTCTGACAGTGTGTATATCTCAACACCAGACTCAAGCAATGTTATTAAAAGGCTTACAGACTTAAGTGGTTGCTCCCTTGAGATGCGGTCAGGGTTCTCCACTATCAGCACACTACCTTTCTGTACCTTTCCTTCTTCTACTAGGTCAAGAAACTGTCTGAATGCCCCTGTGGCTGCGTTTGTTCCCTTAAAGGCTGATACCCCTAAGTCCTGAAATGTCTGCTCTGAGAGTGTCCAGTTGTGCAGTAGTGCTGCTTGCTGGGTGGCTTCTAATTGTCTTCTGAAACCATCACCATCTAGCTGCTGTTGTGATGAGAGTCTAAGGTAGGAGTAGGCTGTCTTCATGATACCTCCAGTGAATACTGAGGGCATTATACCGCTAATTAAAAAGTTAATGAAATAGTTATACTATCTGCATGGTGAAGGCGTTGATCAATACAAAGTCGCCTATTGTCATTTCGCCATTTATTACACCAAAGGCAGCATTAGCCATCATCGAGGTCATGGCAATTGCGATTATGGCAGCTTGGCCGCCATTGAGTGCAAAAAGCGACAACCGGTTCTTCCTTCGAGCCTTTTCCCATGTTGCTAAATCGGTGTCGTAACGATGTGCTTCAAACGATTCGTTGTTAAAGTATTTAACGGTTTCAAAATTTAGCAGGCTGTCTACCGCCCGGGAGTTGGTGGTGGAGTCAGCTTCATTCATCTGTGTAACAAAGCGAGTGCGCCAATCCGTTGCTTTCATCGAAAATCCGATATAAGCCACCACGCTAAGCACAATAATTAACGCGAAAGATACGCCAAATTGAAACAAAAGTAAGCCAACAACAAGGGCTATCTCTAATAGGGTAGGGACAATATTGAACACCATAAATCGCATGAGAAAACTAACGCCGTTGGTACCGCGCTCTATATCCCGAGATAGACCGCCTGTACGTCGATTTAAATGAAAGCCTAAGTCTAGGTTGTGCAAATGCTTGAAGACTTTTAGTCCTAATCGACGCATGGCGCGTTCTGTGACACGACCAAATAGCGTATCGCGCACTTCACCGAGCAACACGTTTAGCAGGCGCAGCGCTCCATACGCGACTATTAAACTTATCGGCACCGCTAAAGCGAGGGTGGTTAAGTCGCCGTTTAAACTGTCAACGGTGTACTTTAATACATAGGGCAGGCCGATACTGGCAAGCTTCGCTGCCACCAAACATACAAGAGCAAGAAAAACGCGATGTTTAAATTCCAGAAGATAAGGCCAGAGCTGCGAGAGAACGTGCCATTTAACAGGTTCATCGACATTTGAAGGAAAACGGTTTTTTCTCATTTTATTGTGTGCTTTATTGTTAGGTATTCAGTATCAAGAGCTCAATACTATTGATGATTAGCTATAACGTTAACTCTTTGGTTAAGGTTGAGCTAGCCTGCTCGTGTGGGATGATTTTCGCCTTTTGAAGTACGTTTTGAAATAGGTGAGAGATTAAAATGGTCTTATTTATAGCGATGTATATGTTTAATTATACTAAAGTGGGGCGTACACTAGGTGCCAGTGTAATTTAGTTACCTTGTGATATGAGCGTTGGCAGGGCATACACTTCAGTTTGAGAACACGGCAGATAATTTGAAAAAAGTAGTAAGGTTTTAAGGAGTTAGTTTGTTAGAAGATAGTTTCGGTAGACAGTTTCACTATTTGCGTTTGTCAGTGACCGAAGCGTGCAATTTTCGCTGCCAGTACTGCTTACCTGATGGGTATGAAGGTCCATCAAGTGACCAATTTATGACGCTGAGTGAAATCGATACTCTACTAAAAGCGTTTGCCAAACTCGGTACTTCAAAAGTGCGTCTTACAGGCGGCGAACCTACGCTGCGAAGAGATTTTCTTGAGATATTACAGTTAACTAGTAATACACCAGGTATCCAACGTGTTGCTATGACCACACACGGCGCGCGAATGGAGAAGTATGCTCATCAGTGGAAAGATGCAGGCCTGCATCAAGTTAATGTCAGCATCGATAGTTTAGATCCCCGCCAATTTGCAGCAATTACAGGTCAAGATAAATTAAAAGCGGTGCTGCGAGGGTTGGACGCGGCATTAGATGCTGGCCTTGACGTGAAAGTTAATTCTGTTTTGCTCAACGACTTTTCTGATAGCCGTTTACACCGTTTCCTTGCGTGGCTTAAAGACATGCCAGTAACGCTCCGATTTATAGAATTAATGGAGACAGGGGACTTAAACCAGTTTTTTAACAAGCAACATCAAAGCGGTACACCCCTAAAAAGTACGTTGTTAGAAATGGGCTGGCAGCCTTTATTGCGCAGAAAAGATGCTGGGCCTGCGCAAGAGTTTTACCATCCCGATTACGCTGGAAGGATAGGTTTGATAATGCCTTACAGCAAAGATTTTTGTAAAACCTGTAATCGACTTCGTGTTTCTGCTCCGGGAAAGCTACACCTTTGTTTGTTCAGCGATAATGGCATCGACATGAGACACTTGCTTGCGAACGGAAATGTGGATGATGTAGTGGCATTTCTTCAAGAGGTGCTTGGCCAAAAACATGAAACTCATTATTTACACGAAGGAAAAACAGGGGCAACTAAGCATCTAGCGATGTTGGGAGGCTAGTGAAGTAACTCACACATTTAGGGAAAATGTGAGCAAATAAAAAACACCGAATAAGTTTGGTTTGTTGTAAAATTGAGCTATATTCAGCGGTGTAAGTATATTAAAAATAATAACGATAAAGGAAGTATATGCATATCAAGGACAGTGCGCGTCTTTCCTACCATTATGTCACGGAACAAGACGCAGATTTTCTATGGGAGCTCGACCAAGACGAGCTTGTCATGAAATATATCAATGGTGGCAAGAAGTCTTCAAAAGAAGATATTCGTGAAATCTTTGTTCCTCGTTTTCAAGCCTATTCAAATCCTGCCTTAGGGTGGGGGCTATGGCGTGTTGAAACGTTAGCCGAAAAAGAAAGTATTGGGTGGATTTTAGTTCGTCCCTTTGGTTTTTTTACCCAACATCCCGAAAGCGACAACATGGAGCTAGGATGGAGGTTTAAGCGCCATGCATGGGGTAAAGGTTATGCAACTGAAGCGGCGGAAGCTGTGAAAGAGGCCCTGTATGACATCGGTGTCGAAAAATTTTCTGCCATTGCTAATCCGCAAAACAGTGCGTCTATTAATATCATGAAAAAGCTGGGAATGACGTTTAGTCACGAGCTTGAGTACAAAGACAAACTCTACCATGAGACCGTGGTGGTCTATTCTAACTAAGAGCCTCTAGTAAATGAAAACGAGGGGCTGATTATATCAGTCACTCGCTCTTTAAGATGTTCTTTACATTCTCGTAGCGTGAATACTGATCTTCAGACAAGGTCGCAGACTCAAGCGTTTCTCTGCATTTTTTGATGGCCGTAAGGGTATCAGGAAGCATAGGTGCATTCGCCTTTCTGGCCCTAACTATGGCTTGAAGGTAGTTAAGCGCAATAGAAGGGTTTTTTGGCATAACGCGAAATGCTTGAGAAAAAGTCGCATAAGACTGTTCTAAATTACCTCGCTTATATTGCGCAACTGCGGTGTTATTAAGCGTTTTAGGGCTTAATGTAATAGCTTCTTTTTCCTCTTTCTCCTGCTTTAGATACGTTGCCATTAGGTTCAATTCATCGGGGTCTTCATCTTGCCTAGATGAAATTGCGTCTAAAATTGCAAGAGACTCTTTTTTCATTCCTACTTCATGAAGGGCTTTGGCTCGGTCAAGCAGCGCTTCTGTGGAGTGGTGTTGGGCATGATCTGTGTGAAAATCTGACAACAGCATTTGTGCTTTTACTGTATCGTCTTTCAAATAGTGAAGGCGCGCGTCGATCACCGTCAGCTCATCATTCAACACAGCCTTAGGGTGAGCTTTTTTCAACTGACGTAAATATTCATTAGTTTGTTTAACAATGTTGTTTACGTGTTCGGGCTCAGACGTCATAGCAAAGTCAACGCCTGCTCTTGCCGCAGTTAAATAAATATCAGGCTTGTCGTGGATGGAGTCTTTTGCGTAGCGTACCACTTTTTTAGCGCTGTTGAACTGGCTCTCATAGTCATGTGTAATTCGAGCTAAATTTATTGCTAGCTTGTGTCTAGCAATATTTTGAGGGGAGATATTGCACGCCAACGACGTACATTCTAACGCGTCGTCAAAAGAAGACTGCTTAATTTGAAGTTTAGCAAGCAAGTCGTAAGCCTCAAGCGCCGAATCGGGTCGCATTGCTAGTTGGATAATCTCTCGTTCTGCGTCATCCAGTTCGTTGAGTGCAAGCAGGCTTCTTGCGATCCCCATTTTTGCCCAGCTAAAATCTTGAACATTTATTATCGATTCAAAGAAGGCAACGGCTTCTTGATATCTTTCAGTGATAATAAATAAATCACCTTTAATTTTCATCGCCAAAGGAAAGTGCTCGGCTTGTTCAGGCTGTAATAAAAAGAACTCAACCTCGGCTAGGGCTTTTTCATAGTCCTTTTTATCCATGAATGAATAAATATTTTTTAGTGCTTTTTTCCTGGATAAAACTCTGGAAAGTCGTCTATCTAACTCGTTCACTGAAAAGGGCTTGGCGATAAATTCATCCGGCTGTAATTCGATAATGGCGTGGACGACTTCCGCTGAGGTATCTGCACTGGTGAAAATGAATGCACTGGTAAGGGGTAGTGAGTGAGTTTCGTTTAGTTGCTCAAGTAAAAAATAACCGCCTTGCTCGGAGCGTAAATTATAAGAGCAAATAATGGCATCGTAATCATGTTCCTGAAGTGCTGAAAGGGCATGAGAGGGTCTATCAACATAGTCCATGTTCTTGAAACCTAATTGCTCAAGTGCATAGTGCATATGGCTCTTTGCCAGCACCTGATCTTCAGCAATTAACAACTTAGTATTTCTAGCTAAGTGTAGTTTCATTAAATTTAAGCCTCTGAAACATGAGAATTCTCTCTTTTCTTACCATATCACGGTAAGTGCTCCCTAAGTATAGTTCTTTATGGAGACTATCGCACAATGACGGCTTTTCGTAGCTGAATTTAAGTACTAGTTTTTGAGAATGATTAGTGGCTTTGGCGTAGTAATTACCAGATGCTTTAAGAAGACAACGATTTAAACAAAGTTGGATTGTTGTGTTTCTGGAGATTGATATAGTGAGAGAAGTGGTGGACGCTACTGGGCTTGAACCAGTGACCCTCGCCTTGTAAGGGCGATGCTCTCCCAACTGAGCTAAGCGTCCATATTTTTTGTTTCACTGTTTATCCACTGTGAGGAAGTGGTGGACGCTACTGGGCTTGAACCAGTGACCCTCGCCTTGTAAG
>Ga0213831_1000795_pt1 | contig 13935 bp, 10 predicted proteins | sample SWATP12_FD_163421 | JGI IMG/M metagenome (GOLD analysis project Ga0213831, IMG submission 163421) | Coastal seawater microbial communities from Marineland, Florida, United States - SWA TP1 #2 | ecosystem: Environmental > Aquatic > Marine > Coastal | place: USA: Florida | collected 2016-08-06 | reverse complement strand
GATGTCATTCAATTAGCAATCGAGCAAGGTTACGACCGCTTTATTTCTTTAGTCGCTGACGAGCGAGAAATGTCCAAAGTGGATGTAGATAAAGTTGCGCAGGGGCGAGTATGGTCAGGACAAACCGCCTATGAATTTGGCTTGGTTGATAAACTGGGTTATTTCCAAGACGCAATCAACTCGGCGGCTAGTATGGCAGAGTTGGAGGACTATCAAATTAAATACATGCGTAAATCATTGTCGCCAATGGAAATGTTTATGCAGGAACTGTTTGAAAGCTATGGGCCAACGCCAGAAGTTTCTAGTGTTAAGGCGGGCGAGTTAACTGACGTCTTGCAACAGATATTATCGAAAACCAGCAATTGGACCAAGTTTAACGATCCTATGGGCATGTATGTTTACTGTTTAGAGTGCGGCGAGTTATAACTTTTCTTGTAATCTAAGCCCTGCCGAATTTACAATTAAGCCCTGCAATTATGCCGGGCTTTTTTAATGTCAAATAAGAAAATATATATCGCCTATACGGGCGGTACCATAGGGATGAAAAAATCCCCAAACGGATATATACCAGTAGAAGGATACATCACCAATGTAGTGAACTCGCTGCCCGAGTTGCACCGAGCAGAAATGCCCGCGTTCACTATCAAGGAATACTCACCATTGCTGGACTCCAGCAATATGACACCAAATGATTGGCAAACGATTGCTAACGATATTAAGCGGCACTACTCTGATTACGATGGCTTTGTCGTATTGCATGGAACAGACACCATGGCTTACACCGCCAGCGCCCTATCCTTCATGTTTGAGGATCTGGACAAACCGGTTATTGTCACAGGCAGTCAAATCCCTTTATCAGAGATTAGAAGCGATGGCCAAGCAAATCTACTTAACGCTTTGTATCTTGCGGCGCATTATCCTATCGCGGAAGTGGGTTTATTCTTCAATAATCACTTGTTCCGTGGAAATCGAAGCACAAAATCAAATTCTACCGGATTCGAAGCGTTTTCTAGTCCAAACTTTAAACCCCTGATCACCGCCGGAATCGACATTGAGGTCAAACAAGGCCAAATACTTGCCAACGAGAGCAAAAGCGAACTGAACGTAACTTCAATTCAAAATCAGGAAATAGGTGTTGTCAGCCTTTACCCAGGCATTTCTCCATTGGTTGTGAAAAATACCTTAGCACAGCCAGTAAAAGCACTGATTATTCAAAGTTATGGTGTTGGTAACGCACCTGAAGATCCTGCTTTATTGGCGGAAATCAAAACCGCGCATCAGCGAGGTATTCTGGTGGTTAATCGAACACAGTGTTACAGCGGCACAGTCAATATGGATGGTTACGCCACGGGGCATGCACTCAAAGACGCTGGCGTTCTCTCAGCCAAGGACATGACGTTGGAAGCGTGTTTAACCAAGCTTCACTACATCTTGAGTCAAAACCTTGATTATCAACAAAGCAGAACGCTGTTTGAAACTGATTTACGCGGTGAAATGACGTAAAAAAAGGCTGGATTAACCAGCCTTTTTATCAAAACAATTTTTTGAGTCGCTCGAGCAAAGCTCTGTCCTGCTCTGCAAAAGGCCCCGCAGCCAACCAATTTTCCAACAGTTCATTTTTGTGAAATTCAACACCCTGTTCCATCTTCGCAGTTAACATTTCCATCTGCACTTGATTGCGAAGCGCTTTATCTTGGGAGCTATTCTCAACCCCCTGCTGGATTTCTAATTGTAGAGTGACTTTTTCTCTATCGAACTGGCCAGAATTGTTTAGTGCGCTTGTCCACGCTGGCTTCAATGTCGACAAATCTGCAGCATCACCCGCGATCAAGTTTTCGATAACGTTAAATAAATCAACAAACACCTGTCGCTCTTTAACCTTTCGAAACTCAGAAACTTTTTCATCAGCCATTTTCTGCAACTTACTTTGTCGCTTTTTCAGTTTATCAAAAGCACCACGTGACATCCCAGATAGAGGCTCGAATACTTGCACGAGTTCATCGGTCACTTGTTTGACACCCGCGACATCCGTTGCAGACTGTATTTGCGAATCAAGCAGATCAAGCTCCTTCGAGACAGTGTCAACTTTGAGCTTTTCGGCTTCAGACGCAGCGTTGCGTTGTTCGTCACGTTGTTCAAATATAGGATTGTTAATCGTTCTGAACGCTTTCCATAACTTTTGATCCTGGTTGCGACCAGCGAAACCAACCTTTTGCCACTTCTGTTGCAGCTCTTTCAGTTTAACAATCTTTTCCTCGACAGAAAGTTCACTTGAAGCAACCTGTTCCGCCTCATCTAACAGTGCTCGCTTGCCCTGTTCATTAATTTTGTGATGATCGTTTATCGCGTTACGAATCGATTTTGTTACAGACTGATAGTTATTGTTTAATTCGTCTAATACTTCTCGGTCAACATGGCCAATTTCTCGCCAAAGTTTCGTCATTTTCAAAAAAGCAGACTCGACCTCACGCCAGTCAGTGACCTCAGCTGACTGTAAGTTCGTCCACAACATCGTAAGATTTTCGATAATCTGATTTTTGGCTTTTAGATTGTCCGCTCTTTCATCTTCGAGTGCTTTGTAATGTTCGCGACATGGTGCGAACGCGGCCTCACTGAACTGATCGAATTGAGCATTTGCCTCGTCATTTTCTTCGCCAAACAAGCCCAATGACTGCCAATTACTTCTCAACACTCGAACACGATGTGCCTGTTCAGTAGGGTCACTCAAAGGATGTTCCGCCAAACGCTTAATGTCAGCCAAAATTTCTTGCTGTTTAGGTCCCGAAATAGACTGTTGCAGCTCGCGTAAAGAGTTCATTTGCTCCTGCGCGAGTAACCATTTATTTTCAACCATTGAGCTTTGTTTAGGGTTAAGTTCTTTGTGCCAGAAGCCAAGTTTTTTATAAAGGCCAAACGCATTATTGTAACGGCCTTGTTCAATTAAACTTTGTAACTCAGAAAGTTTGCGTTTGAACTGTGAGAACAATTGATTCTGCTCTTTTTCCAGCGGCTTAACGACATCAAGCCATTGTCGATCTAGAGACTCAAACCCTTGTAGAGTTGCTTGTGGCAATGCAATGTCGACTCCTTTGGTGTTTTCAGACCAAGTGCGTTTCAGATGGTAGTATTGATCAGCAACTAGATTGTACCCTTCAATATTCTGTGGGATAGAAAGCGCTTCTAATTGCTGCAAAATATGCTCTGCATTTACGATACATTGCTTGATCAAGGGAACTTGACTCGCTCGTTCGAGTACTTTGTGGGCTTTGTCTTTTAGACAATCACCATCTTCTTTGGTCAACGACTTGTCCGCACAAGCGGTCAGAACGTTATCAACTTTGCCAGCGACCTCATCATGGTTGAGTTCCGAACGAGCAGCAATCGCTTCTGTAATAGACGATTCGATTTCTAATAATGCTCGCTTAATGTCAGCTGCGTTTTCCTGCTGCTGAGCTAGTAGTTGCTGTTTTTGTGTTTGCTGTTCATAAGCTTGCTTTAGTGGCGCAGTGACTCTTTCTAGTTGCGACTGAATTTGAGAAAACTTCTCCGTTAACTCTTTTTCCACTTCGTTTGATAACGCGTCAAATTCTTTACTAGTTTCACCCCATTGCTCAGCAAGCTCTTCTCGCTTTGATACGATAAGCTGAAAATCTTGTTTATCTTTTAAAGAATTAAATTGTGCTAACAGCAACCTCGCCTGTTTTTCTATTCGAACTGGTCGCTCTTTTTTATCAGTGATTGTCTGTAGTTTCAGCTCGACGGTTTCTAACAGCTCGCCATGTAAACGCTTTTGGACCTTGCGAAGCTGATTATCGTCAGTTAATCGCTCAATCAAGGCCATGCGCAAAGATAAAGGCAACGCATCATTGAGAATGCCACTGACAATGATTGGTGTTTTGTTTAGACGCTCAATGACATCTAAAGTTAACGCTTCGTCATCGAGCTTAAAAACAACCTTCTCTAAAAGTGCTGATTTATTGCACTGCTGAATGAATTGTTGTTTAAGTTTGTTGTCGAGCTTACATTCTCTTTCACCACTTAACGCCTCAACAATGACCTTTTCTGCATACCGCTGTATCGCATGACTGCTGTCATTTTTATAAGCCTGCCACCAAAGTGAAAAATCATTTAGCTTGTCTAGAGTCGCTCTGCGAACTTTGTCGTCACCGTCATTAAACGCAAGTTCATGAAAAACCGCTTTATTGCCTGAATCCGATAATTCTAGCTCGGCGACCGCAGCAAGGCGGTCACTGACTTTTTCACTTAGCCACTTTTTCTTCTTAAACAGCGTTTTAAATATCATCTTGATCAAACCTTGCAATGTCGTTCTTTGCTAAAAACTCTTTTTTCAGCTCGCGCTTGGACTTCACCACCATTTCTCCGTCGTCACCGATAGTGAAATGCTGGTTTGATTTTTCTATTTTTGCTTGATAAGCAAGCACCAGTTGCAGCGCATTGTCCCGTTGCTCTTGGCTGAGTTTTGTGCCGTTTTGCCACTTACCAGTTTCTACCGCATACTTGAGATTCTCAAAGGTTTCTGGCGTTAAATTTTGCAACATTTGCTCTAAGTTCATTATTACTTCCTACGCTTTGCCAAAATGATCCTGATTCGACTAACGATACCCCAGACAAAGCCAACCGCAATGCTCGCCCAAGCGACGGTGTACTGAGGCGTTGACTGATCTTCTATGGTATTTACTGAATAAACACCTGCAAATATTAAGATCATGGCGATAATTAGATGTGTTTGTAACGACTGATTATGTTTTAAAGAACGAATCTTACTCAGTGATGCCAGCTTATCTTCTGACATTTCAGTCATATCAAGTTCACAGTGTGGGCACACTTTATGTTTGTCAGAAATGCTATTGTTGCATTGTGGGCATTTAATGATCGCCATAGTACTTACCTCAAAGGAAAATCTTTTTACACAGGGTATAAACGCAGAAAAGCACCTGAAAAGATCAGGTGCTTTTTATTACTTCAAATCAAAATTGAGTCTATTTATCAGAGCCATGCTCTTTGTTAAATTTGTCCCAATAGTCATTTACAGTTTCTTTCATTTCTTTATGTAACATCACAATACCAAACAAGTTTGGTAAGGTCATTACAACAATAGCAACCGCTGCCAATGTCCAGATAAGTGTCGTATCTGCAGCCGCAGCCCATGCAAAGCCCACACAATAAATAACGCGATAAGGCATAACGGAACGCGGCCCCAACAAATAGGTCATTGCACGGTCACCGTAGTAAGACCAAGCGATTGCGGTAGAAAATGCAAATAACAACAGACCAATTGTCACTATGTATTTACCATTCTCACCAAAGAAACCTTGGGTAAATGCTTCCGTAGTTAAAGCCGCCGAGTGGATCAAAGATTTACCACGAACAATGACTTCTTTATCTAATAACTTGCCGTCTTCGACACTTAAAACACCGTTGTAAGCGTGGTCTCCTGGCAATAAGAATTTCACATCTTCTGCGAACGAACGGGCGTTCATGATTGTAAAGCCAGAGGAAGTAGCTTCACCGTCGACCACACGAATTTCACCAGTATATTTCTTAATATCCGACGGCTGCGCATTCATATAAGCGGACATCTGCTGGAAGTCAGCTTCGTTTGCTTGCTGATAAACGCCAGCAATGATTTCCATGTCAGAAGGCTGGAAGTCGTTTTCATACTTCTTGTGCCATGCGCCTGAGGACAAGATAACCATACCAGTTAGGGTACAAATAATGATGGTGTCGATGAACGGTTCTAAGATAGATACCATACCTTCCGACACTGGCTCATCTGCCTTAGCAGCGGCGTGGGCAATAGGTGCAGAACCCTGACCAGCTTCATTCGAGAACAAGCCACGGTTAACACCTTTAGTGAAGGCATAAGCAAACGCCGCACCGATAAATCCACCGGTTGCCGCTGAGCCCGTAAATGCGTCTGCAAACACAGAAACAAAAGAAGGCACGAGATTTTCAATGTTATAGAAAATAACCGCTAGAGCGCCAATGACGTAAACCACTGACATCACAGGAACGATACGAGACGTCACATACGCGATACGCTTGATACCGCCAAGAATAACCAACGCCAACAACGTCGCCAACACTAAACCAGTCACTTGTTGGTCGATGCCAAAAGAACTGTTCATCGAAACTGCGATATTGTTAATTTGTGGTAATGAGCCGGTACCGAATGAAGAAATGACCGTGGCAATTGCGAACGCTACCGCTAACCATTTCATATTTAGACGACGATCCATATAGTACATTGGGCCACCGGCCATCGTACCGTCTTCGGTCTTAACACGATATTTATGAGATAAGGTAACTTCCACAAACTTGGTTGTCATACCAAAAAATGCGGTCATCCACATCCAGAATAGTGCGGCAGGACCACCGATAGACAACGCCAAGGCAACACCACCGATGTTACCAGTACCTACGGTACCTGAAAGTGCCGTTGACAGGGCTTGGAAATGGTTTGTATCCCCTTCTGCGTCCTTTTTGTCGTATTTTCCGGTAACAACACGCCATGCGTGCTTAAAGTAGCGGATCTGAGGGAATTTTAAATATAGGGTGAAGAAGATACCTACGCCTAACAGCACATAGGGAAACCACCAAGAGCTTCCCAATAAACTGTCTAGGAGTAATAGAAAGTCGTTTAACGCACTCACTTTGTAATCCTTATAATTATTGTTTTATTAATCTACAAAAATGGGCCGGAGATCCGACCCATTCATTTTTATCTTAGCTTTTCAACGACCGCTAGCACGGCGGTCAGCGCATCGGCACCGAACTTTGCAGAGCGCACATGGTTCCAACCGTAAAATTCGTCTGGCGCATCATTGTGATCTTTAAACGGCATCTCGACTGTGTAAGAAAGACATTTAAATTCCTCACCTACCCAAGCCGAGGCAACGGTTTCTAATGCTTGACCTGGCTCATCTTTCGGATAGCCATGAACATCTTGAAACTCTGGTGTTGCAGCCGCATACGCCGCCTTAAAGCCTTCCTCGAGCGCTTGGTGACGCGCATCGTAGCTCTTAATTCCTTCACAGCCCGCAACAAAGTTATAAGGAATTGCTTCGTCACCGTGAATATCTAGGTACATATCGACACCCGTTTCTTTCATTTTTTCACGGACGAAGTAAACTTCTGGGCTGTTGTCTTTGCTCGGTGTTAACCACTCTCTATTAAGGTTGACGCCATTGGCATTCGTTCTCAAATGACCGCGCACAGAACCATCTGGGTTCATATTTGGTACGATGTAAAAAACAGCTTTGTCCATCAATAAACGAGAAACCGCGTCGTCGAGATCAAACAAACGATCTAACAGGCCTTCAACATACCATTCTGCCATTGACTCACCAGGGTGTTGGCGCGCGGTAATCCAGATAGCCTTTTTTCCTTCTCCAGGTTGACCAATCTGCAACACCGAGATATCACGGCCATCAATAGTTTCACCAAGTGTTATCAATTGCGTATCCGCTTGCATTTGCGCTTCGTGCAATAAATCCAGGTGTCTTTCGTAGCTGTAAGGCACGAAATAGGCATAGAAAACATGATCAAACTCAGGAATGTGATTAAACACTAAGCGACCGTCTGTGTATTCACTGTCGACTCTGAACCAAGTCTCGCGGTCATAAGACGCTAAAACTTTGTAATCTTCCCAACCCTCAGGGTAAGCAGCATCTTTGGCGTTTAAAATAGAAAATTGATGTTCTTCACCAGCGCTGGTTTCGAGCTTGAAATGAAACCATTGATAAAAATCGCTGTCCTTGTCTTTTTTGATATTCAATTGAATATCTTTTGCAGACTCTAAACTGACAACTTCTATGTTTCCGCTGTCGAAGTTACTGCTAATTCTCATTAGATTGATCCTAGAAATGTAAACTTCAAAAGGTTAACACATTGTTTGAGATCAAGACCAGCCTTGTTCCCCTATTGCAGGGATCTTTGGCTACAAATTGAACGTTCTCAAATTCATTCCAACTTCGGTAGAATAACCTAAGGATTTTCCGCTGACTTTACCGTCGGCATCGAGAACATAATACGTTGGAAACCCGGTAATTTTGAACTTATCTGCTACGTTAGGATTTCCTAGTAAGGTTGGAAAGCTTAACTTGTGTTTAACCATCGCCATATGGACGTCATCAATCGATTCATAACTCAAGACCACGGATATAACGTTAACATCCATTTTGTTTTCTTGATAAAACGACTCCAAGTTCGGCAGGCTATGTTTACATACACCGCACCAAGGTGCCCAAAAATAGACCAAACTAGGCTTACCTTTGAGATCGGAATTTGATAACACTTGGCCATCTAATGTCGTTAGATGAAATTCAGGTGCAACAATGTCGGTTTCTAAAAGTGCGGTTTCTCGTAGGTAAGAGACAAAGTTAAACACCAAGACCACGACAAATAGCTGGTAAAAAAGATTTTTTATCATACTCAATTAAAATAAAGAACGTCTGCTAACCAAGACCTACAATTTCCTACTTATCTTTCATTAAAATTGATACGAGGCACTTAATCTTACGTTTCTTCCCAACTGAGAGATACGATATTCGTTGATGTTTTGCCTAGGCTCATAAACCGCGTAAGACTCGTCTGTAAGGTTTTCAACGGCAAGGCGTAACTTCAGGTTACGGCCCAGCTGATAACTTAGTTGACCACCCAACAACAGTAGAGAATTTTCGCTAAAGACTTCCATATTTTGATTGCCCAAACGAATGCCCTCACTGATTGAGACACTCGGACGATACACGGCGTTCAAGCTGGCATTGATATTGTCAAAGTCAAAGAATACGTTAAACGACGCAAAGTTGTCGTATGCCCCTTCAATGGTGTCTGTCAAATAATGGGTGTAAGTTGCACGACCTGAAATCTGCTCACTGAAAGTATAATGCGCAAGCATTTCAAATCCCGATACTCGATCTGACCCTTTGTTTACAAAAGTCGTTCGCCCAGTATCGTCAATTGGCTCAGAAGCGATTAATTCGCTCAATCGAGTGTTAAACCACGTTGCTTCGAATGCTAATGCCTCGCGATTTATGAGATATTGCAATTCCATGGTTTTTACCAACTCAGGCTTTAGATCCGGATTGCCCAACGTTACCCCGTCGTCAGAGTAAAGTTCATTGGTCACCGGAGCCCTAAATGCTTCTGAATAAATTGCTTTTATTTGTTGTCCTTCAGCAAATTTATTTATGTATGAAATTCGCGGTGAAAATGCACTGCCAGCCGATTTATAGTCTTCAAAACGGCCACCAAAGTGAATCGTCTGTTTGTCATCGTGTTGGTATTTGGCCTCTGCAAATACCGCGCTACTTTCGACACTTTGCAAGAACTGCTCAAATTCCCCCAGTTTATCGAAAGTTTGAATCCATACAGGGCCATCAGGATCAGAATAACCGGGTTCTAGTCTACCCAAGTAATAATCATCGATTGGAATAACATTGGCTCCGTCGGGCGTAATGTGCGTACTGACAACCCCCGCTAAATCTTGCCTCTCTTTCTGATATTGGCCACCAAATACCAAATCCCACTGCTCATTGTACTGATATGTCGCATTGAGATTGACCGTAAATCGGTCCGTGCCCCAATTAGGACCTGTCAGGAAATCATAAGTCAACGGAGCGACGTCTCCTGCAAATATTAAACCTGCAGACTCCACGTCATGATCCGCATACTGCACCTCAAAATTTAAGCTCAGTGCTCGGCTGATTTCATGATCATATCCGGCTTTCAAATACTGGTTTTTCGATTCAAATTGGTTTTGAGGATGGTAGCCATTTAGATTCACAAACTTATCTAGTTCGTGCTGATCAAAATAGTACCCGAGGTTTAGATTGCCATATTGATAAAGCAGCGAAAATTCCGTGTGTTGATAAGGCCGCCTGATCGATAAATCTTGATCCTGATTCGCGTTTGCAAGCTCAAACCGCTCACCATCGCCCGCAACCATAGCCAAGTTAAACGCCAATTCACCCTCGCCCACCTCTTTTACCATATTTGTCGTTAAACGGGTGTGGCCATTACTGCCCAGCTCAATCGATAAATCGTTGGTCTTTTTACTTATAATATTGATAACGCCTAAAAATGCGTTGCTGCCATAAACAGAAGAGCCAGGACCACGGATTATTTCGACCTTTTCCGCGCCAGAGACATCAATATAAGGTGTATAAACAGAGGCTTTACCAAATGAAATTTCATTTAAACGAACCCCATCTTTCATTACCAACACGTAACCAGTATCTAAATACACGCCTCGCGACTGCAGCTTTTTATGCCCTGACAACCACTCCCCTAGCACCGTTTGGAAGCCCGGCACATAATTCATCAAGTCGTATAAATTATTCACCGCCAATGCTTGCAGTTGATTAGCAGTAAAGACAGTGACAATTGAGGGTGAATTTGCCAACGATTCAGAGCGGAATCCAGCAACGTCGGTTTCGACATTTAACAACTCTTCAATTGACATGTTGAAGAAGTCTTCATCTGCCACAACGTTTGGGCTAACGCAAATTGCAGCACTGATTAGAGATAACGGAAAAAGCTGATTTAATTTCATTAATTGAACTCAAAACGACGAGAGTGCCTTACTTATTGTTAAATATAAGTAAAAAAACAAAAAAGGTCACTTGTAAAGTGACCTTTTTATTCAAATAAATAGCAGTATTACGCTGGTAACGATGGGAACTTGATGCCCGCCATTTCCTGCATGACACGTACTACCTGGCAGCTGTAGCCAAATTCGTTGTCATACCACACGTATAACACTGCACGGTTGCCATCTACAATTGTTGCACGAGAGTCAACTACGCCTGCGTAACGATTACCAACTAAGTCAGTTGACACGATTTCTGTTGAACTTGTGAAATCAACTTGGTCACGCAATTCAGAGTGCAATGCAACTTCTAACAAGTACTCATTCAATTCCTCTGCCGTCGTTTCCTTACCTAGGTTTAGGTTCATGATAGCCATCGAAACGTTAGGCGTAGGTACACGGATAGCATTACCTGTTAACTTACCTTTCAGCTCAGGAAGCGCTTTTGCAACTGCTTTCGCTGCGCCAGTTGACGTCAGTACCATGTTTAGCGCTGCAGCACGACCACGACGCTCAGCCTTGTGGAAGTTGTCGATTAAGTTCTGGTCGTTTGTGTAAGAGTGAACCGTTTCAACGTGGCCGTTTTCGATGCCGTAGCTGTCGTTAATTGCTTTCAATACTGGAGTGATAGCGTTTGTTGTACAACTTGCTGCACAAACAATGTTGTCATCAGCTTCAACATCAGTGTGGTTAACACCATAAACGATGTTCTTAATTTCGCCGCCAGCTGGTGCAGTTAACAACACTTTCGCCGCACCTTTTGATTTAAGGTGTAAACCAAGACCTTCTTCGTCTTTCCAGATACCAGTGTTATCAACAATCAATGCGTTGTTAATACCGTATTGCGTGTAGTCGATGCTATCTGGAGAGTTTGCATAAATAACTTGAATGTAAGAGCCGTTAGCTTTGATTACATTCGCCTCTTCGTCGACAGTGATGCTACCGTTGAATGGACCGTGAACTGAGTCACGGCGCAATAAACTTGCACGCTTCTCTAAGTCACCGCCTTTACCGCCACGTACAACGATTGCACGAAGGTTCAAGTTTGCATTTGGACCGTTGCGCTCAATAAGCAAACGCGCCAGTAAACGACCGATACGACCAAAGCCATACAAAACAACGTCTTGTGGTTCAGGGCGAGATTCTTGGTTAAGAACGTCATTTAGTTCGCGTTTAACAAATTCTTCTTTAGAAAGGCCTTCGCCCTCATTCTTAAACAAGTAGCCGTAAGCCAATTTACCTAAGTCGATTTTTGCAGGGTTTAAATCTAAGCCAGAAATCAGCTCTAAAAACTCATAACTTTCGCGAAGACGCAATTTGTGCGCTTCGTAACGAGAAACGGTTTTGTGTGACTTGATGATGTCAATGGTTGACGCGGAAACTAACGGACGACCGTATACGCAAATTTCAATGCCACGGTTTCTGTATAAATTACCAATTAGTGGCTGCATACGCTCTGCGTAATCTTGTCTTTCTAACCAACTTTGTTGATATTGCTGTTCCGGTGTAAGTGTCATTTCAACTACCTTCGTTTAAAAGTTACAAGCAAAAAGGCGAACGCCTTCAATTCTGAAAACGGCGGCATTGTAAAACAAAACCGCCCAATATGAAAGTCAAAATGTAATATTACAGATTTAATTACAACCCATACATTGTTCCATCGCAAGGGACAGGGTTAAATAGGCATTAAATGCCTAAATGCTGATCAATTATTCACTCTTTTCACTCTTTAAATGAAAGCGAGACCGAATTGACACAGTAGCGCTTACCAGTTTCAGTTGGGCCATCGTCAAATACATGACCCAAATGCGAGTTACATAGACTGCAGACAATCTCAATTCTTTGCATCCCGTGGCTATTGTCTTCAACGTAAGAGACAGTGCCTTCGATACAGTCATCAAAAGATGGCCAGCCACAATGGCTATCAAACTTATTTGACGAATCAAACAACACTTGGTCACAGCAGACACAACAATATTGCCCATTTTCATTGTGATACAGATATTTTCCGGTGCCTGGATACTCGGTACCTTTTAATCGAGTTACTCGAAACGTCTCATCGTCGAGTTGTTGCTGCCATTGCTGCTCTGTTTTGGTGATCTTTGTCATCTTAAATCCAGTGTTTTTAGGAAAAAAAAACCACGTTTTAGGACGTGGTTTCTTTGCTTTAAACTTTGCTTATTGGTCGGCCTTCCCTGCTCCACTCTACGTGGTACATTTTGCCATCCGATTTGTCGACTCGAGCAAAGGTGTGAGCGCCAAAATAATCTCTCTGTCCTTGCAATAGATTAGCAGGTAATACGGCACTGCGATACGAGTCATAGTACGCCAAAGCTGAACTGAATGCGCCGACAGGAATCCCCATCAATGAAGAGTTCGCAACCGTACGACGCCAGTTGGCTTGATATTTAGAGATCTGCTCAGCAAAGAACGGATCCATGAGTAAATTGGTCAACTCTTCATCACGCTCATAGGCTTCGGTGATAGATTGTAAGAATACCGCTCTAATAATACAGCCTGCACGCCAAATCTTTGCGATACCTGCAAAGTCTAGACTCCAACCGTGTTCTTTTGCGGCAATACCCATTAATTGGAAACCTTGCGCATAAGCACAAATCTTAGAACAATAAAGCGCGTCATGTAGCTGGGCAATGACTTCGTCTTTATCTAAATTAAGTTCAGAAATATCTGGGCCTGATAGTATGCCAGACGCCTTAACGCGATCTTGTTTTAAGGTCGATAACGCTCGTGCATAAACCGCTGAAGTTATAGTTGGTGACGGAGCTCCAACTTGTAATGAGCTCACCGCAGTCCAAAGACCAGTGCCCTTCTGGCCCGCTTTATCTAATATAATATCAACCAAAGGTTGCTGCGTTTCAGGATCGACATGTTCAAGCACTTCTGCACTGATTTCAATCAGGTAAGAATTTAGTTCGCCTTCATTCCACTCACGGAAAATTTTAGCAATTTCCGTTGGGCCCATGTTTAGGCCAGTTCGCATGATATTATAAGCTTCGCAAATCAGCTGCATATCCGCGTATTCGATGCCATTGTGGACCATCTTGACATAGTGACCCGAACCAGCTTCGCCGATATACGTGGCACAAGGCTCACCTTCAAGCACTGGATTACCCGGCTCGTGACGTTCGATAGGTTTGCCTGTCGCAGGATCAACTTTCGCTGCGATTGCTTTAAACATAGGCGCTATTCTGGTCCAAGCGTAACGGTCGCCACTTGGCATTAACGAGGCACCAAATCGAGCACCTACTTCACCACCAGAAACGGCAGTAGAGAAGAACAAGAACTTACCTTCGTATTGCTTT
>Ga0213831_1000785_pt1 | contig 14008 bp, 8 predicted proteins | sample SWATP12_FD_163421 | JGI IMG/M metagenome (GOLD analysis project Ga0213831, IMG submission 163421) | Coastal seawater microbial communities from Marineland, Florida, United States - SWA TP1 #2 | ecosystem: Environmental > Aquatic > Marine > Coastal | place: USA: Florida | collected 2016-08-06 | reverse complement strand
ACAAGTTGTTCGTGAAGAAATGAACAAAGCCGGCGCGATTGAAATGTTAATGCCGGTAGTGCAACCTGCCGACCTTTGGCAAGAATCTGGCCGTTGGCAGGAATACGGTCCTGAATTACTGCGCATTAAAGACCGTCATGACCGCGACTTTGCCTTGGGTCCAACGCACGAAGAAGTCATTACTGAGTTCGTCCGCAAAGAAATCAGCAGCTACAAACAGCTACCAGTGAACTTTTATCAGATCCAAACTAAATTCCGCGACGAAGTTCGTCCTCGCTTTGGTGTAATGCGCAGCCGCGAATTCGTGATGAAAGATGCATACTCTTTCCACCTTTCGCAAGAGTCTTTGCAACAGACGTACGACAAGATGTATCAAGCGTACTGCAACATTTTTGAACGTTTAGGCTTAGACTACCGCCCTGTTATCGCAGACACTGGCTCAATTGGTGGCGACGCGTCACACGAATTCCATGTATTGGCGGACTCTGGCGAAGACGTCATCGTTTTCTCAACAGAAAGTGGTTACGCCGCCAACGTTGAAAAAGCAGAAGCACTTGCGCCGAAAGAAGCGGCAGATGCCGCGACCAAAGAATTAGAAAAAGTCGATACGCCGAATGCGAAAACCATCGCTGAGTTGGTTGAGCAGTTTGACGTTGCTATCGAAAATACGGTTAAGACCCTGATTGTTAAAGCCTCGGAAGAGACAGATGCGGAATACGTAGCGCTTATCGTTCGTGGTGATCACGAATTAAATGAAATCAAAGCAGAAAAATTAGTGCAAGTTGCTGAGCCGCTAGAAATGGCATCTGAAGAAGCAATTCGTGACATTATGGGTGCAGGTCCAGGCTCACTAGGTCCAATTGGATGCCCTATTCCAGTCATTGTAGACCGTGCAGCAGCGGTTGCGTCTGACTTTTCTGCAGGTGCAAATGAAGATGGCAAGCACTTCTTCGGTATCAACTGGGGTAGAGACTTAGAACTTGGTGACGTTGCAGATATTCGTAACGTGGTTGAAGGTGACCCAAGCCCGTGTGGCCAAGGTACTCTAACAATCAAACGTGGTATCGAAGTCGGTCACATCTTCCAACTTGGTACTAAGTACTCAGAAGCAATGAACGCTGGTGTGTTAACAGAATCTGGCAAACATCAAGTAATGGAAATGGGCTGTTACGGCATCGGTGTTACTCGTATCGTCGCATCTGCGATTGAGCAGAATCATGACAAGTTCGGTATCAAGTGGCCACAAGCATTGGCACCGTTCCAAGTCGCGATTGTACCGATGAACATGCACAAGTCTCATCGTATCCCAGACGTTGCACAGAAAATTTATGACGAGCTGTTAGAAGCCGGTGTTGAAGTGTTATTCGACGACCGTAAAGAACGTCCAGGTGTCATGTTTAATGACATGGAATTGATGGGCATTCCGCACCAAATCGTTATCGGTGAACGCAACCTAGATAACGACCAGGTAGAATACAAGAGCCGTCAAACAGGCGACAAAGAACTGCTATCTATCGACGCTGCCGTGCAGTATGTTTTGGATCAAATTAAGAGCGCAAAATGAGAATTACCAAAGACAACATTGACCAGCTAGCCTGGGAGAAAATGGACGGGCTTTTGCCTTGTATCGTTCAAGACGCAGTCAGCGGAAAAGTCTTGATGCAAGGTTATATGAATAAAGAAGCGGTTGATTACACGTTTGAATCCAACAGAGTTACCTTCTACAGTCGCAGTAAAGATCGCCTGTGGACCAAAGGTGAGAGCTCAAATAACTTTTTGGAGTTAGTTGAACTGTCGGCAGATTGTGATCAAGATTGTATTGTCGCATTGGCAAACCCGATGGGACCAACTTGTCACACCGGCACAGAGACCTGTTGGCACAACGGCACCGCGCAACCAGAGATTAGTTTTATTAGCGACTTAGAGCGTGTCATCGCATCACGCAAAGGGGCCGATAAAGATTCATCTTATACCGCGTCATTATACGCCAGCGGCATCAAGCGCATTGCTCAGAAAGTTGGAGAAGAAGGCGTTGAAACTGCGCTGGCGGCAACAGTCAAAGATCTTGAAGAGCTGAAAAACGAAAGTGCAGATTTGCTGTATCATCTTTTGGTGCTGCTGCAAGCAAGTGGCCTGAGCCTTTCTGATGTTATCTCGGTGTTAAAAAAACGACACGGCAACTAACAAAAAAGCCCATTAAAAAAGTGGGCTTTTCTTTATTGGTCGGAAAACTAATGCTACGTTTATAGACGATTGATACAGCGAACTAAAAAGGATTGATTTGAGAGCTCTGTTCACAGCATTGATATTAATATTGGCCCCAAGCTTAATGGCAACGGAACGGCAAATTATGTCGTTATTTTCTTATCACAACAAACCGCCCTTTATGGTCGACAATAGCAGTCGTTCAGGCCTTTACTACGATTTCGCTAGCTATCTTAATTTAAAACAAGACCAATACACCTTCGAAGTCATCTATGTCCCAAGAAAACGATTGGACCGACTGATTGAATCTGATGAGTTGAACGGTTTTGTCATAGGCGTCAGCCCGGTTTGGTTCAAAGACAAAGAGGAAGCCAAGTACCTGTGGCTCGATTCATTTTATGACGACAGAGACGAATTTGTTTCGCTCAAAACGTCGCCTTTTAACTACGTTAGTAAACAGTCTTTCAACGACAAAACCGTCGTTGGTGTCGCAGGCTTTTACTACTTTGGCATCAACGAATCGGTCGATGCGGGCAACCTACTGCGTATTGACACCATAGGTGAGTTACAGTCACTGCAATTGATAGAGAAAAAACGGGCAGATTTTGCCATTGTCAGCCGCTCTGTGTTTAATTACCTCAAGGCTCAAAACAGTTTGCAAGACATCTATCACATGTCCCCTATTCCACACGACCAGTTCAACCGCCGACTATTGACCACCAAAAACAATAAGGCTCTACATGAGAAGTTGGCACCGATTATGAAGGCAATTAAGCAAGATCAGCTTTGGTTAGACATTCTTGCAAAATATGAGTAACAACATTCATTTTAAATTTTGGCTCTTTTTGAGCGTTCTTCTGCTATCAGCGTGCAATCAAATAGAGCCGATTGCTGAATCAGGAACAGCAAAACACTTAACCAATGAGTTACTTATAAATGCGGAATTATCTGAAAACGGCAAACACTCCGCAACGCTCTCTGTTAATGCAATCCGCGTGTTTGACAACGACACAGGCAAACAAACCTTCTTTTACGATATTGGCGACCTACAAGAGCCACAACGGTATTCTTCGATTAGCGGCGATCCGAAAAGAATTGCAACGGCTGGAGTGTCGACAGTTCATTTGTTTAATCTTACTTCTGGCCAAAAGCTTTTGAGTTGGCGAGCACGGGCGACCGTCGAACAAGCCAAAATCAGTGCTATCAAACTCAATCACATTGGTGACAAAATCTTGGTCGGCTTTACTGACGGCAGTGTCTCCGTCACCGATTTGAGCGCAAAAACTCAATTGCTTTATAAAGTACACAGCAGCGATGTTCGCTATTTGCACTTCAGTCAGTTTGAGCAATATATTCTAACCGGAGCGTCTGACAGCTACCTCGTTCTGCTGTCTCTTGAAAACGGACAAGTTGAAGAACGTTTTAAATTTCCTTCGCGAATCACTGCACTAGAGTTAGCGCGCGGTAGTGAACTTATATTTGCGGCAGACGCCCTCAGCAACGATAAGATAGGTAATCTGAAACAGCGCTCGCTACCTGAGCAACTCAGCTATGTTGAGCGCAATCGCCATTTCAGAGCGGCTAAGTTTGCGCCAGATAAACAGCGATTGATTACCGCCGCGGCAAAATCTGGCATATCTGTATGGGATCTCGCCAGCAAGGATGAGATAGCCCAAGGTAATATTAAAGCGACCACCGCAAGCTCAACCACCAAAGGAATTGCCATCGTCCGTGACGGATTCTTAACGTTAAGTTCCGACGGTGTATTGCAAAAATGGCGGTTACCGTAATACTTATTAGAGTTAACTAATAGAGGTCACAGTATGCGGGGGTTGATTTGTTCTACCTTAGTTGTTCTATTTGTACTGTCGAATAAGGCACAGAGCTTTGCGTGTCCGGGCTTTAATCAACAGGAGCCTTTGCAAGTTCTCTATTTTACTCCAGAGAGCGATGACCATTCGTTTTGGGGCATGCAGCGGCGATACGCCAAAGCGGTTGCAGATAACTTAAATATTGATTTAGAAATCATCAGTATTAATGAAGACCAACACAATCGATTTGGGTTCATTGATTTGGTCGACTCCCACCTCAATCGCAGACAAAAAACCGATCTGGTACTTGGCATTTTCTATCTCAACGGTGAACAAGCATTTCTGGACTTTTTAGATAAAAAGAGAGTTTCATTTTTCTCTGTTAACGCCTCTCTTAGCACAAAGAACCTAAACAAAATTGGTTTTCCCAGAGAAAAATACCCTTACTGGATTGGCCATATTGCGCCTAACGACGAAGCCGCCGGATTTGCACTGGCAAAGAGCTTGTACGAGTTAAAAAAGCAATCGGCTTTCATGTTGGCGATTGCAGGGCAAAATCAATCCACCGTATCTTTTAATCGTGAAACCGGCCTTCGCACAGCGCAGAAACAATTTCCATTCGAACTTTTACCGCCAATACACACCAATTGGGGTAGTGATGCAGCCCGCAGCACTACAAAAACTGTATTACGGCGCTTCCCAGAGATAAACCTTATTTGGGCTGTAGGCTCACATACCGCCGAAGGTGTGGTGCAACATTTTGCAAATACTCCGGGCGGCCGAAGTAAGGTAAAAATCGGCGCTTTCGATTGGTCTCCGAATGTATTAGAAATGTTGATCTCTGGCCAAATCGATGTCTCTTATGGCGGCCATTTTCGAGAGGCAGGGTTGGCACTAATACTTGCCTATGACTATTTCTCTGGCATGGATTTCGAAAAAGACACCAGTGCCTATATTGAAGTGGAGCTAAAAGCCGCAACAAAGAACAATGCTGCGGCAATTCTCTCGAGCATAAATCAAAACTGGCAGGACATTGACTTCAAAAAGCAATCAAAGTGCCACAGTCCTGAACTTGGAAAATACCGATTGCTGTAAATTGAATGAACGCTATTTTAACACCAGACGGTCAAATACCGACGCCGTTTTGTAACCGAGGTTTTTGTCACCATTTTCACCTTTTATGAAGGTCGAGCCAATAAAGTGTTCTCGATTCTTACTGCCGTCGTTATCGCAATAAGCCAACATGAAACCTAACTCTTTCCCACGATTCAATGTGACCGGCTTACTGTTTGTATTAGGCTTGAAGCTGTCGTCAAAGACTTTTATTGCGACTTCCCATAACAACTTATTTTCGCCACCAGGCTGACGCCGCCAAACGCTGTCTATATGATCGTTTAGCGTTAAAAAATTTACCGAGCCGTCGGCGTAATTTTCGCCGATATCAACCCCTTGGTTGTCAAGTGCGACGTGATACGCAAAGGCATTGTAATTAAATTGATGTTCGCCACCAGATGCATCCTCATCAATAAATATTTCCAAACAGTCGTCGTCCCAATAAAAATGCAGAGGATCTGCGTGCTGATCGAATAACACATCATCCGCTATTTCAGCCATTAGATAAATATGCTGTTGATCCCACAATAATTTGAAGCGACCGCTAAAGTCTTCTGCCGTTGGCAAGCCACCTATAATTGGTTGGTCAATTGGGTACCACTTAGCTTGACGCCATGACGAGTCCATCTGGCCATCGATAATAGGAGCTTGGGCCACTTTTGGTGCGACAAAATCTGCCTGTGCGCTCAATGGCAGTAAAAATGAAGTTGCTGCAAGCCATGATTTATTCAATTTGGTGTTCCTTAATTTCACTGACAACCTCGCTTAAGGTTTGGTTCGCATCGACCTCGATAATAGGGAGTTGTGGATCAGATGCAATTTCCATTTCATTCAATTGGCTGGTCAGCAAACTGGCAGGGAAAAAATGCCCTTCTCGAATGTTCAACCGCACGCTTAAAGTTTGCTCAGACACATTAAGACGGAAAAATTGAGTTTCAAAACCCAAAGACAAAAACATCATTCGATGATGGTGTTTTATGCCCGAGTATGCCAAAACACAATTCTGGTTCATTGCCGCTAATGAGCGCAAATGTTTGTGCAACCTATCAAGCCAAGGCTGGCGCATTTCATCATTAAGCGGCTTACCCGACGCCATCCAAGCTTTCGCTTCGGCACTGTGGAAGTCGTCCGCATCGACAAAACAAACCTCTTGCTCTTTTGCCAACACCTGCGCGACTGCCGTTTTACCACAGCCACTGACGCCCATCAAAATGGTCAACTTTGGTTTACTTAACTGTGTTTGAGGCAACAGAACTTTTACTTTGTAATGATGGCCAGTTTGAACATAGTCAATACGATTAGCGCTTTGTACCACACCACCTACAGTCAACTTTTGCCGACTCACTGACGGACATCTTGAAACGACAACGTCCAAAGTTGCGCCCCTAAACGGCCTTTGGTATGAAAACTCTTGCCAACTTGCCGGTATTTTTGGCTCAATGATTACCCCAAGCCCTTCGCCTTTTACTCCACATAGCTCTTCATTGATACAGCGATAAACCCAAGCGACGGTACCAGTGTTAAACAGTTGGCTAGAGCGTCCGGCATAATCTGGAAATTGTAGGTACGCGCCGCGGTAGTAGTTAGGTATAAAGCTGGGTAGTTGGTCATATTCGACGTTAGGCTGAGTCGGGCCTATCATCCGCATCAGAATCTCAAGACCTTGTTCTGACTCTCCGATTTGATACAACGCATAAGCAAAGAAGGCAGCCGCGTGGTTATACACAGAACCATTTTCTGCTACGCCCGCGGATTTTTGGGTCACGCGGCCGATATCTTCGACCATTTGAGTAAAACTCGGCGCTAACATCTGCACACCGTGCGGACTCAGTAAACGTTGGTTGACCTGCGCTAACAATGGTTTAAGCGCATCATCATTTACCGCGCCGCAGAGGATTGCCCACGTTTGTGGATTAAGGAAAATTTGCCCCTCGGAATCATCGGCAATGCCAAACAAACGCCCATCGTCGGTAATACCGCGCCCAAACCATTCACCATGTTTAAAATGCTCAACAATGCGTTCGTTCAAAAGCTGTAAGCAAACATGGTACTCTTGGATTTGGGTCATGTTTTTGCTTTCACAGTAGTGTTCGTTGATTTTAAGCCAGCATGAGAGCGCGTAACTGGTGGCCATAGTTAACCAAGACGACACTCCTTTGCCTTTGTATCCAACCATATTCATTGGATCGCACCAATCGCCTTGAGAAATGAAACTCAAGCCCACCTCGTTGGTGTTAGACAATAGCCATTCAATTGCCAACTCGACATGCTCAGCCACCGTATGCTGCTTATTGGGTGCGTCGCCGTAGCCCAACGTTTGATTCAGAATATCGATGTCGTTGGTTTCTTCTAAGTACGCTAACAAACAAATCGGTACCCAGGCACAATGATCCGCATGTGGTACCTGATTGATGTATTTAAGTTCAGCTTCATCGCTCAACAAAATTCCATCTGGCATTTCACCACTGCTGTGTTGTTGGGCTATCGCAAATAGCAGTCGCTCACGGGTAATTTCCGGCTTCAAATACAAAAGTCCCATTGCATCTTGAACAAAATTCCGGGTTTGTGGGTCCGTCGTTAACCGATTTACATCGCCGTGGTAAAAGACCTGTCGAGGTAGCCAGTAATTAACAAAGTGGTCGAGCTCCGGTTTATTGGAACGAATCTTAACCCCTTGCTCAACCTGATTTACGTAGGATGTGTACTGTTTTATTGCTTGCTCAAATCCAGAGCCCAACAAGCGGCTCTTAATATGCTGGATTTCTTCCTCGTCATTGCTTGGTCCAAAGACAAACTTCAATGATTTTGAGTCGTCTGAATCAAGTTTTAAGTCAAATTGCATTGCCGCGACAGGCATCTCATAATTTACGTGTTTGTTGTTTAACTCACCGTCCATCACAGCGTCGGGTTTAGTCAATCCACCCTCGCCAATGAAATCGTCAAAGCTACAACACCAGCGCTGTGGCGAGGTGTTGCTGATCAAAAACGTGTTATCTTTCAAGTGACGATTTTTGAAATAATCTTCCACCTTTTGATACGGAGTAATGCTTTTTGCAACTATTGCGTTTAGTTCCGAATTAAAACTGGCCGATTGATTCATCCAAGACATGTAGCCGATAGAAAAACAGGCAAACACACTGACATTTCGACTACTAGCCGTTTTATTTGTGATCTCGAAATGCCACAACTCTACATTCATATCCTTGGTCAAACTGAGGGTTAGACTTATTTCTAAACCTAACTTTTCAATTGACCACTTAACATCGGCCAAACCGGCGCAAAACTCAAACCTGTCGAAAGAAACCCGCATCGGCTCATAGGGCGCTGAGAATACCTCGCCAGTGTCGTTATCTTTGATGTAGAAAAATCGTCCAGGATGCTCGGTATAAAACGGTTGTTCAGGTTGAATAAACGTTTTTGCTTCCATGTTTGGGCCGTAGGAATATCTACTAGGCTCTGGTTCCATGTACTGCGAGCGAATATAGCCACGGCAATTTACGTGGGTCACCATGTTTTTGTTCCAAAGAAAACTACTTGCCTTTGGCTTCGCCGTTGGCGAGTTTATAACAAGCTCATGACCGTCCTGGCGCCAATAAAACTCGGTCATGAATACGCCTCCGCTTTCTTCGAAGCCAATTCCAATTGCATTTGGTCAACTTGCTGTTTATCCAATGGATAACGCCAGATAAAAAACAAAGAAATAAAAGCGAATATTGCTGGGACTAAGGTCATCAATAAAACAATGGCCAACTCAGAACTCTGGCTCTGTACTTGATTGGCGGTGTAACCCAGCGCGCCAAGGAGCCAGCCCATTATTCCTCCAGCAAGCGCGCCCCCCAGTTTCTGTGAGAACGCCGCCGCCGAAAACACCATGGCGGTCGCTCGTCGGCCGTTTTTCAGTTCAGAATAATCTGCGGTATCGGCATACATGGAAAATACCAAAGGTGACTTAGGACCGAGGCATAAACCAATGAGTATTTGCAGAGTAAAAATCAAAGATAAATTGTCGGCGGGAACAAAATAAAAACTGACTGAAAAAAACGTAACCAAGCCCATCAAAATTAACAGGAGATTTTTCTTATCAACAAACTTCACCATCAATGGCGTTAACGCCGCACCTACCATCAATGACAACATGTACACAGTCGTAAAAGCGCCAATCAAATCTTCGCGCCCTACGTAATATTTAAAATAGAAAGTACCGCTGCTGGCACGCAAGGTAATTGTTAGCATGATGATCAATGCCAAGGCGAATAAAATTAACCAAGGGCGGTTAGCGATAAGATCTTTTAGATCTTGTTTTATCGCTGCCGGCTGCGGATTGAGAGGAACAACCCTTTCCTTCGTAGTCCAAAATGCCGTCGCAAACAACACCGCAGAAATCAGACCATATACAGCCATAGTCAGCTGCCAACCATGCTGCTCGTTGCCTGCACCAAGAATATTGACCAACTCAGGAGTCAAATAAGCCACCAAAGTGCCACCAGAAAACGCACCGATAAATCGGAAAGACGTCAAACTCGTTCGTTCGTTCGAATCGCTGGTGATTACGCCCATCAAGGCGCCGTATGGCACGTTAATAAAGGTGTAAGCCAACATCATAAGAATATAGGTCGCGTAAGCCCACACAAGCTTGCCACTGTCTGAAACATCGGGCACCGTAAAGGTTAGAACGCCTGCAGTCACCATTGGCAAAATGCCCCACAACAAATACGGTCTAAATTTACCCCATTTTGTAGAAGTTCGATCTGCCAAGGCTCCCATCAGCGGATCAGAGAAGGCATCGATGATTCGGGTCACCAACATCATAGTTCCGACAGCGATTGGTGACAGACCAAATACATCGGTGTAGAAGATAAAAAGGAAGACGTCGAATACACGCCAATAAAAATTGGAAGCAACATCTCCCATTGCATAACCAAGCTTTTCTTTCAGACCCACCTTTCGTTCTGTGGTGGCCGACGATTGGATTGTTTCCATAACGCCCCTGCTCTTATTGTAATCGTTATCAATTTATTCAAGCATAGAAATGTAAGCGCTTACAAGAAAAACTTAAGATTAATATATAAAGCGAAGTTTTTTTTTTTACCATCACGAAATTAAACTTGATCATTACTTTTTTTTGGATTAATTTTATGTAAGCGCTTTCAAAGTTATTTTTAAAAATACACATATGTAAGCGCTTTCAGAATTAAACTTATGCTTTAATTAAAATCACAACATCACGGGGTTTAGCGAGGATAAAATGAACAATAATCGCTTCAAAAAAACACGCATAGCAACAGGTTTGACGGTTGCACTAGCGACATTAGCCACACCAGTTTACGCTAATGAAACAACTGACGACGACGTCGAAGTCATCGAAATTAAGGGTATTCGAGGCTCAGTCATTCAATCAATGGATGCAAAACGCTCGTCTGACGGCATCATTGATGCCATTACATCAGAAGACATAGGTAAGTTTCCAGACACCAACTTAGCCGAATCAATGCAACGTATTGCCGGCGTATCAATTGACCGTAACAACGGTGAAGGTCAAAAAGTTACCGTTCGTGGCTTCTCTTCTTCGCGAAACCTCGTATTAATGGATGGACGCCAACTCGCTAACACCACAGGCGACCGCTCGTTCAACTTCGACAACTTAGCTGCCGAAGGCGTATCGGGCTTAGAAGTATTTAAAACATCGGAAGCGAAAAACGCATCAGGTGGCTTAGGTGCAACAATCAACCTATTGACCAACAAGCCATTGGCTATTGGTGAAGACAAAGCCTCATTTGGCTTTAAATTATTAAACGACACGTCTACCGAAGAAGGTGACGTCACACCAGAATTATCCGGTTTCTACTCGACAGTATTAGACGACGGCAAATTTGGTATCTCACTTTCTGCAAGTTATGCAGAACGTGAATCAGGCAGCCAACAGTCTGAAGTAGGCACTGGTTGGCGTACCTTTGAAGCCCGTCAACACCAAGATTGGAGCGACGGTGCCAACGCAGCATGGGGTGGCGTTCCAGTTGAAAACCAGGTCAACCGTCCTGAGCCTGGCAGCGGCGAATTATACTCAGTGCCGCAAACGACGATTTACAAGTTTGAAGAGCAACAGCGTAAACGTTTAAACAGCCACTTAGTTCTACAATATCAAATTGCAGATAATATGCGTGCAACGGTAGATGCACTTTACGTAGAAAAAGAAGTTGATCTTCAATACAACGACATCTCTGCTTGGTACACATTCGCACCATCAGAAAACGTATTCTCAGACGGTCCGGTTGCTACACCGCTGCTTTACAGCGAGTACTACGGTACTGGTTCTTTACAAGATTTGTCTATGGGCGCGAGAGATTCAGCGACCCGCGAAGAAACTACCATGTTGGGCTTCAACTTAGATTGGCAAGTGAACGACCGCTTATCGTTAGAGTTTGACCACAATATGTCAAAAGGTGTTAACGAACCAAACAGTGCATATGGTAGCGCAAACGTACTTTCGTTAATGGCACGAATTCGTGAAGGTGCTGCGACAGACTTCAGCGGCGAATACCCAGTACTAGCGGTTAAAGGCTCTGAAAACTTAGCCCCAGAGCTAGTTGAAGTTGCCGGTTCTTGGTTCAGAAACGACAACGTTGATACTGAAATCAATCAAACCCAGTTAGATGGTACCTTCGAGCTGGAAGAGTATGGTTCGATTGACTTCGGTGCAGGTTTCATGAAAACCAGCCACCACGAACGTCAAGCACCTCAAATTCAGCGTGACGATTGGGGTGGCATGGGCACTGGCGATTTCGACGCTTCGATGTTGCCGACCAATACTATCCACGACAAATTTGATGTAGACGGCGGCTTCTTTGCCGACTTCCAAGATCAGCCAGCAGCCGGCTGGAATGTGGTTAATACCTTCTACGATTGGAGCTTTGATACTATCGTTCCTATTGCCAACGCTAACTACGGCTTAGCAGCAGATACCATTTGTGGTACTAATTTCTGCCCTTCTGATAACTACGCGGCGGGTACCGACCGTTTAGTAGAAGAAGAAACCTTGTCTTTGTACTTCCAATACAACTACGAAGGCGAAATTGGCGATATGTTGTATGACGTACACTTTGGTCTGCGCCACGAACAGACCGATGTATACAGCTCTACCGCCACACAAAATTTTGAGAATTACGGTAGTTGGGTTGCTGAAACCGAATACTACCTAACGCAAATTGCTGGCGACTACGTTTATGCAGAAGGCGAAGGCGATTATTCTTATACATTGCCATCGTTTAACTTCAACATTGAATTAACCGAAGACTTGGTAGCGCGTTTTGCCTATAGCGAAACCATCAGTCGTGCGTACTACGGAAACCTTTCTGAAGGCTCTTCTATAGGTCTTGGTTATAACCTAGCAGGCGCTAACGGTAGCACGGGTAACGCTAACTTGTTGCCACTTGAAGCGGAAAACATCGATATTTCACTTGAGTGGTACTACGACGAAGGCAGTTACCTATCTGTTGCTTACTTTGAAAAAACCATCACCAATAACATCATTACGGAAGTTCAAACATTGACGCCATTTGATGTTTATAACCCAGTGGGTGGTGACCGTTGGAACGCGGCAGTCGCAGCGGTTGGTATCGAAGACAAAGCGGCGATGCGTCAGTGGATTTATGATAATTACGCCGACGGTGAGTCAGTGTACCTGAACGAGTCAGGCTTTATCGTCATTGAAGGTGTCGCTGGCGACCCATTACTTGACTTTGACATGCAGGTCTTTACGAACGCATCTGATGAACAAGGGTACGAAGGCGTCGAGTTGACTGCTCAGCATATCTTTGGTGAAACAGGCTTTGGTGTGATTGCCAACTACACTATTTCGAGCACCCAGTATGACTTCGACGATACGCTGATTGGTCTGCAGCCGGTTAACCCGGAAACCGACATCAGTGACACGGCAAACCTTGTCTTGTTCTACGACAACGACGGTTTGCAAGTGCGTATCGCGTATAACTGGCGTGATGAGTTCTTGAGAAGCTATTGGGAAAACACCTCTGACGGTAACATTCAGAACCCAATCTACACAGAGGCTTATCAACAGATCGATATGAACGTCAGTTACGACTTACCACAAGTTGAAGGTTTAACTGTGTTCTTAGAAGGCATCAACATTACTGATGAGCACACTCGTACCCACGGGCGTTCAGATTACCAAATGTTGAACCTAACGCAGACTGGTGCTCGCTGGGCACTAGGCGCGAGATACAGCTTCTAACGAAGAGTGTTGTTATTTGAGTTGTTGTTAACATGAAGCAAAAGCCGCGGGGCAACCTGCGGCTTTTTATTCTTTTTTAAAAAACTTATTGTTTTATTTAGTTTTTGTCTCATTATGGATAGCAATCCCAAGGGCAAAATCTTAGAGTCCAATAGGCGTTTTAAAAGCGAATAAATCAGCTGGGTAGTATGGTGAGTGAAATAAACAAAGTGGTCATAGTCGGCGGCGGAACTGCGGGTTGGATAACCGCAGGGATTTTAGCGGCCAAACTAAACACTCCTCAGCAAAAGCTGATTGACATTAGTGTCATCGAATCTCCGGATATTCCCGCCATTGGCGTTGGCGAAGGCACTTGGCCGACGATGCGCGACACGCTCAAATCGATGGGCATCAATGAAGGCGAGTTTCTTAGTCAATGTGACGCCAGTTTCAAACAAGGCTCTAAATTCATCGGTTGGTTAAATGGTGAAGCCAACGACGCTTATTATCACCCATTTAGTCTGCCGACAAAGTTTCATGAAATTAATCTGGCACCTTACTGGTATGAACACAAATCGACGCACAATTTTGCGTCCACCGTTTGCCATCAACCTGCCCTTTGTGAGCAAAACTTAGCACCGAAACAGATCAC
>Ga0213831_1000776_pt1 | contig 14188 bp, 8 predicted proteins | sample SWATP12_FD_163421 | JGI IMG/M metagenome (GOLD analysis project Ga0213831, IMG submission 163421) | Coastal seawater microbial communities from Marineland, Florida, United States - SWA TP1 #2 | ecosystem: Environmental > Aquatic > Marine > Coastal | place: USA: Florida | collected 2016-08-06 | reverse complement strand
GTTAATTCCCCTCACGTATGATCAACAGAGTCTGTGCTCTTCCCATACGCTACCTGAATAACGCACCTCTTCCAGCCCTTTATGCTCGCTTTAAAGGTTAAAGCCAACATAGTTAAATAGGGTATTGGCGGCGATTAAAGCATTTTAGCCATCTAGGTGTCAAGGCGAAGGATTTGTTTTTTAGTGACCGATTTTGCAACGTGGTTACGTATAAGCGTGTTTTTACGTACACTTAGCGTTAACCAAATAAATTGGAAAAATGATGGAAAAATTTAACGATATTTATCAGCGAGCCGTATCTCGAAAGGGCAGCAAAGAAATGCTGCATGCACTGTTATCAAACCCGCTCGATGATACTGATATTGCCAAAATGCATGACGATTTATGGTTAGAGGAGTTTACGCGTAAAGTCTTTCAAAGTGGTTTTTATTGGTCTGTGATTAACAATAAGTGGGCAGGTTTCCGTGATGTTTTTTGGGATTTCAGCGTAGAAAAATTGTTGATGATGCCGCCAGATATGCTTGAGCAAAAAGCCAGTGATGAGCGAATTGTTCGTAATTTTAAAAAAGTACAAACGATCCCTGAAAATGCGTACATGATCCACGAAGTTGCCGAAAAACATGGCAGTTTTAGCCAATTTATTGCTGATTGGCCAACTAACAATATTATTGGTTTGTGGGCCTACCTTAAAAAGCATGGAGCGCGTTTAGGGGGAAATACTGGCCCATATGCTTTACGAGCGCTTGGTAAAGATACTTTTTTGCTTTCTCGCGATGTAGAAGCCTATTTGCGTGCCCATGAGTTGATTGATGGCGGCTTACAAACTAAAAAGTCATTACAAGCGGCGCAAGACTTTTTCAATGAATTACAACAGCAAAGCGGTTACAGCTTGCAGGCACTAAGCCAATTAGTGGCCTATGGTGTAGGCGATAATCGTGTAGGTGTAGCAACACGTTAAGGACAGTTATGGAACTGCAAACCCGATACACAGATATTAGTGAACTGCTTGCTATCAAAGATATGCCTAGTGCCGTTTCTAAGCCGCAATTACTACTATTTAATGACAAGCTAGCTGATAGCTTTGCGATTAACCACGACAGCGAATTTTTAGCTAAAATGCTATCTGGGTCAGCAATAGATAAAGATGTTGCACCGGTTGCACTTGGTTACTCAGGTCATCAATTTGGTCACTTTTCACCGCGTCTTGGTGATGGTAGAGCGCATTTACTTGGTGCTATTGCAGATAAAGATGGCACATTGTGGGACTTACAGCTAAAAGGCGCAGGAGCAACTGTATTCTCTCGTGGTGGTGATGGTCGCTGTGCAATTGGCCCAGCTGTACGAGAGTACATAATGAGTGAGGCACTTCATGCGCTAGGTATCGCGACTACGCGTTGTTTAGCTGTGGTTACAACTGGCGAAATGGTATATCGCCAGCCTCCTCGTCCGGGGGCAGTTGTTACTCGTCTTGCTAAAAGCCACATCCGTGTTGGCTCATTTCAATATTTAGCTACACAAGGCGATATAGAGGGGCTAGAAAAGCTGGTCGATTACGCAATAAATTGCCACTTTCCTGACATTAGCAGTACGGGTGAGCAGCGTTATATTGAATTTTTAACCGCCGTGCTAGATAAGCAAATTGAGCTGGTTATCAGCTGGATGCGAATTGGCTTTATACATGGCGTGATGAATACCGATAATACCTTGATTAGCGGTGAAACCATTGATTATGGTCCTTGCGCGATGATGAATCAGTTTGACTTAGACACGGTGTTTAGTTCGATTGACCATCAAGGGCGCTATGCATTTGGTAATCAGCCGAACATTGCCAATTGGAATATTGCGCGTTTAGCTGAAAGCTTAATCCCTTTATTTGCTGATCAAGATGCTGCCGTTGAGCAACTCTCACCGGTTGTGAATGGTTTTGCTGCTAAATTTAATGATGCATTTAATACTATGTGGCAGCAGAAATTAGGATTAGCAGGTCAGCAAGAAGGCGATCATGCGTTAGTTTCAGAGTTACTGGGGTTAATGAAGCAACACCAACTTGATTACACCAACACTTTCAATGCACTTACTGAATCTTTAGTGAAAGACTTTGTTATAGATTCTAATTTAAAAGAATGGGTTTCAAAATGGAGGCTCAGAACATCAGCTGAAAGTTACAGCACAATGCGAGCCGTTAATCCTGCAGTCATTCCGCGTAATCATAATATTGAAATGATCTTGGCTGAGTATGAAAAGGCCGGATCTAGTTTATCAATCAATGAGTTTTTAAAAGTCATTCAAAAACCATATGAGTATGAGGAAGAGTTTGCGGCATGGTATCAACCTCCGAAGGAAGGTGATTGTAATTACCAAACTTTTTGTGGTACTTAAGGGTTAACCTTTATGGTTGATAACAATTGTAAATGCTCATTTTTTTAAATCTGAGTGTTCGTTGATTGAGCAAGTTAGCTGCCAGTGTTATGATTTATATCAATAAAATAGCACTAAAGTTTTGCTTTTTAACGAAAATTTACAAATAAAGTTGCTTTCAACTTGTTGATTTAAAAATAACCAATATAATAATGTAATTGGGAATGGACTTTTATCGGTTTTGAAGTCAGTAGATTAGGCTGAATCGACTTTCACCTAATCATAACAAAGCGATCTAAAGGCATTGTTACGCAAAGTTATTTAGATAACCTATTATTTGGGTAATTGACTGAAATTACTCGGCAAGATTTTTGTTCTGTACCGAGTTCGTTAAGTTTTGATTAACTATTAGTCGACTACTCTGTTTAAACTGATTGAGCTGGTTTGACTTAGCTACAATTTTAATTGTGAAAATGGGAAGGAAACAATGAAATTAAAATCACTTACTATTGCTTTAGCACTTGCTGCAACTAGTGCTTCAAGCTTCGCTGCCGAAAAGCAAGGTTTCTACATCGGCGCATTTGGCGACTACTATGATAATTCTTGGGAAAATGTCCGCGACTACACTCCAGGTGGCCTTGATGTTGATGACTCTACAGGTTGGGGTTTAGAGCTAGGTTACCGTTTTAGTGATTACTGGAGCGCTCGTTTAGAATACGCTGACATGGACTTCGATTGGAAAGCTGATCTAAATGACGGTACTTCTGTTAGCGGTACTGAAAGTGGCAAACGTTACGGTATTGACGCTTTATATCACTTAGGTGGTGGTCCATTCTACGGTATTTTCGGCCTTAAAAATCTTGATGCGGTTGACGAAGATCTAATGTTCGCAAACGTAGGTGCTGGTTACCAACACTACTTCACAGATAACTTCGCGTTTAACGCTGAAACATCTTTATACCAAGGTCTTGACCGTGGTTACACAGATGTTGGCGCTAAATTAGGCCTAAGCTATATCTTTGGTGCGCAAAGCTCAGCTTCTGAGCCAGTTGAACCTGCTCCAACAGTTGTTCCTGTTGCGGTTGAGCCAGTTGATAGCGATGGCGATAACATCCCTGATGCTGATGACCAATGTGCAAACACGCCAATGACTGACGCTGTTGATGGTACTGGCTGTACATTATATGAAGATCGTGAAGTAACTAAGAGCTTACTAATCACGTTCCCTAACAACACGTCTAAAGTATCTCAACAATACTTAGATGATATTGACCGCGCTGCTAAGTTCTTAAAAGAGCACCCAGGTACTGACGTAGTACTTGAAGGTCACACTTCATCAGTAGGTAAAGCTGACTACAACAAGTGGTTATCTAAGAAACGTGCTGATGCTGTTGCTAAGAAACTAATCGAAGACGGTATTGATCCAATGCGTCTTACTACTGTTGGTTTAGGTGAAGAGCGCCTTAAAAACCCAGCAAATACGCCAGAAGCTCACGCTGAAAACCGTCGTGTTGAAGCGAAAGTAACTGTAATTGAGCGTGTAAAAGTAGAGCGTTAATCTAACTCTTTACGCAAATTTGAAAACCCAGCCTAGTGCTGGGTTTTTTCATTTCTAAAGTAGATAGGAATGATTCTTAATAAATATTCATTTGAATAGAGTTTTTTTCTAGTACTATTCATGCTATTTATAGTGAATATTAAACTCCTTACTTACAGCATGGATTTTCATCTATACTTAAAAGCTTTATAATTAACCGTCAGAATACTATAAGTACTGGGTCTTAATTGGTATTTAGCTTAATACTACCGAGTACTTTCACGTCACCAAGAGGGCAATATTGTGCTACAAGAATATCGTAAACACGTAGAAGAACGTGCCGCGTTAGGTATCGTACCAGCGCCATTAGATGCTCAGCAAACGGCTGATCTTATTGAATTAATCAAAAACCCACCGGCAGGCGAAGAAGAGTTTATCGTTGATCTTCTAGTTAACCGCGTACCACCGGGTGTTGATGATGCTGCTTACATCAAAGCAGGTTTCTTAGCTGCAGTTGCAAAAGGTGAAGCGAGCTCTCCACTTGTATCAAAAGAAAAAGCAGCTGAGCTACTTGGTACTATGCTAGGTGGTTACAACATCGCACCTATGATTGATCTTCTAGATGACGAAGCGTTAGCGCCGATCGTTGTTAAAGGTTTATCAAACACATTATTAATGTTCGATGCTTTCTATGATGTAGAAGAAAAAGCGAAAGCAGGTAACGAGTTTGCTAAGCAAGTAATCGAATCGTGGGCAAATGCAGAATGGTTTGTAAACAAGCCTGCAGTTGCTGAAAAAATCTCAGTTACCGTATTCAAAGTAACTGGCGAAACAAATACAGATGACCTTTCTCCTGCACCAGATGCATGGTCTCGCCCTGATATTCCACTACACGCTTTAGCAATGCTGAAGAACGAACGTGATGGTATCAATCCTGAAAAACCAGGTGAAGTTGGTCCAATCTCACAACTAGAAGAGCTTAAAACGAAAGGTTTACCTCTTGCATACGTTGGTGATGTAGTTGGTACGGGTTCTTCTCGTAAATCTGCAACTAACTCTGTACTTTGGTTCATGGGTGATGATATTCCTCACGTACCAAACAAACGCGTTGGTGGTGTATGTTTAGGTGGTAAAATCGCTCCTATCTTCTTCAACACAATGGAAGACTCTGGTGCATTACCAATCGAACTACCTGTTGATGAGCTAAACATGGGTGACCAAATCGATATCTTCCCATACGAAGGTGTTGTTAAGCGTCACGGTACTGATGAAGTAATCTCTACTTTCTCTCTTAAATCAGACGTAATTCTTGATGAAGTGCGTGCTGGTGGTCGTATTCCACTAATCATTGGTCGTGGTTTAACTGATAAAGCGCGTGCATCACTAGGTATGGAAGCTGAAGATATCTTCCGCAAGCCTGCTCTTGTAACTGATTCTGGTAAAGGTTTCACATTAGCTCAGAAGATGGTTGGTAAAGCATGTAACATGCCTGGCGTACGTCCTGGCCAATACTGTGAGCCGAAAATGACAACTGTTGGTTCGCAAGATACAACAGGTCCTATGACGCGTGACGAACTTAAAGATCTAGCATGTTTAGGCTTCTCTGCAGATTTAACAATGCAGTCTTTCTGTCATACATCAGCTTATCCTAAGCCAATCGACGTAAACACTCACCACACACTTCCTGATTTCATCATGAACCGTGGCGGTGTATCACTTCGTCCAGGTGACGGTGTAATCCACTCATGGTTAAACCGTATGTTATTACCAGATACAGTAGGTACTGGTGGTGACTCGCATACTCGTTTCCCTCTAGGTATTTCATTCCCAGCGGGTTCAGGTGCGGTAGCATTCGCAGCAGCAACTGGTGTAATGCCTCTTGATATGCCTGAGTCAATCTTAGTACGTTTCAAAGGTGAAATGCAGCCAGGTATCACATTACGTGATCTAGTACATGCTATCCCTTACTACGGTATTAAAGAAGGTCTTCTTACTGTTGAGAAGAAAGGTAAGATCAACGAATTCTCTGGTCGTGTACTAGAAATCGAAGGTGTTGAGCACCTAACAGTTGAGCAAGCTTTCGAGCTTTCTGATGCGTCAGCTGAGCGTTCAGCTGCAGGTTGTACAGTTAAACTTTCTAAAGAGTCTATCGCTGAATACCTAGAGTCAAACATCGTAATGCTTAAATGGATGATCTCTGAAGGTTACGGTGATGTTCGTACTATTGAGCGTCGTATCAATGCAATGCAAGAGTGGTTAGCTAACCCTGAACTTATGGAAGCTGACGCTGATGCAGAGTACAAGCATGTAATCGAAATCGATCTTGCAGATATCAAAGAGCCAATCCTTTGTGCTCCAAATGACCCAGATGATGCACGTCTTCTTTCTGACGTAACAGGCGAGAAAATCGATGAAGTATTCATCGGTTCTTGTATGACTAACATCGGTCACTTCCGTGCTGCAGGTAAACTACTAGATGGTTTCAGTGGTCGTATCCCAACTCAACTTTGGGTTGCACCACCAACGAAGATGGATAAAGACCAGCTTACTGATGAAGGTTACTACGGTATCTTTGGTCGCGTAGGTGCACGTATCGAAACTCCAGGGTGTTCACTATGTATGGGTAACCAAGCACGTGTTGCTGATAAAGCAACTGTTGTTTCTACCTCTACGCGTAACTTCCCTAACCGTCTAGGTACTGGCGCTAACGTATTCTTAGCATCAGCAGAGCTTGCAGCAGTAGCGGCAATCTTAGGTAAATTACCTACACCTGCTGAGTACCAAGAGTATGCAGATAAGATCAATGCAACTGCAGCTGATACTTATCGTTACCTGAACTTCCACCGTATGCCTCAATACACTAAAAAGGCAGACCAAGTGATCGTTCAGCAAGCTGTATAATTAGTAATAATTAAATTTACTAGTATAAAAGCCCGCACCTAGCGGGCTTTTTTATTAAGTTTTTGTTCAGTTTGGTTTGTAAAATTAATACATTTGTCTACAATGATTATTGTTAAAAGTTAACAGTTGTAACTTTGTGTTTAATGTTGTAACCAAGGAAGGCGGGCATCATTTCTTGGCTGCATAGATTTTTCAAATCAAGGAATTGAACAATGAAAGCACTTCTTCTTTTACTCCCCCTTAGTGGTTCGGCTCTTGCTGTTAACCCCTCTTTTAGTGAAGTTCGACTCGGTTTTGAAACGATTAGCTATAGTGAAACTCTTAATGATGTAGCAGGGTTTGGCAAGTTGAGCCAGTCAATTGATGTGACCAATCCCGCAATACGACAGATATCATACACAGGGATCGATGATGATTGGGGATTCTATATTGAAAGTGCTGCAACAATTTCTACTGAAATTGAAACTGAAACTTGGCATTTGGCAGAGTTTGGCGATATTCAAGAAAATGCATTTAAAACAAAAGCGAATGAGATCGGTTTTAAAGGTGCTTATAATTTTTCAAAAGCCATACAGTTTACTTTAGGCACTAAGTTTTTTACTTCTAGTTTTACACGCTCAAATTTTGCTTTTGTGCAACCAGGTGCGGCGGCATTTGATGAGGCACTGATTGCTATCTCAGATGATCCAGATAACCCCGCTCGTTTTACCTTACCGGGTATGAATAACGCGAACAATGTGGGCGACCAACAAGATTATAACTCCCAGCTACGCCCCGTGGTCTCTGTGTCAGAAGATCAAATGGGTATATTGCTTACTTTAGGTGCCCGTTACGATAGTCGTTTAAAAGACAGTTTTAATAAGTACAGCTGGTATGCAGAAGCTGAATTGAGTACACCCATGTACTCTGAAATTCAAAATACTCAATTTGAAACAACTACATTAACCGACAGTTTTAATGGCTGGGGTGTGTTAGGACGAGTTGGGCTACGTTATCAAATAATGTCACATATTGCGTTAATGGGCGGTATTGATGCGCAATACAAATCTCGCGATATAGTGACTAAGAATCTTGAAAATGGTCAACGTCTGCGCGTACCTGAAGTCGAATATAGTAATGTGTCTTTTGCAGTTGGTTTGCAGTGGAGCTATTAATGAACAAGTTCGCCATAATTAGCTCATTACTTTTATTCTCTTTATCAGGATGTAAAACCATTGACTCGGTTCAGCAAGATTTAGGTTCTCTTGCGAGTAGTATCACAGGTGAAGAACAGGCGACCCCCGAACAAATACAGGCAGCCTATGAAAAAGCCCAAAGTGTCTTCCAAGAAGCACTGACAGCTTATAACCAAATAGATACGGAGAACTTAGCGCAATTTGATGAGGAGCGTGTAGCTAAGGCTCGTAAAGTATGGGCGGTGCTTGAGCCTGAGTTTAATGAACTGCGTTTAGCTCCTGAACATGCTTTAAAAAGTGCGTCACTGTTCTCATCTGATACGGTTGCAGATGAAGTCATGTCTCAAAGTCAGGAGGTCATTTCCTTGGTTACTGAAGCGCAGCTTGCCAAGCAAAGGATCACATCGGTTTTACAGCCAATTAGAGATGAGTTTGCCATTTTAGATCAATTGGATGCTGAAACATCTTATGAAAAGCGTTATCGAGAGCTCGATAAGCAACATCAACAATTAAAGGAAATGCTCATTGACGGGCAAGAGCAGCAAGTTGCTGAGTATGTACCTAAGCTATTAGAGCAACTCATTGATTTAGAAAAAGACGCCGTTGTACAGTTTTATTTCTCTCAGTATATCGAAAAAATTTATGGGCTAGCTAACTCAAAAAAAGTCGATATATTTCCGACAGTTTATCAGGACGTTCGAAAACAATTAGAGCAAGGTGAAACATTTAGTAAAGCTAACTATCGTGAGTACGAGCAAATTAAACAACAAGCTGCTTTATTGTCATTACAAATCGATCGTATTAATAGTCTCTATGCTGAGTACTTAGCCCAAAAATCGGCTATTGATAAAGACACTGTTGAAGCGCACATGCTGAGTCTTGAAAGTGAAATTTATGCACTGACCATGGCTGCTGGTTTGGGTGATCTGAGAGGCCTCTCTTTTCAGGAGCAGCTTCAACAAGTAAGAAAAGCAATTAATTGAGTAAACCAAGAGCCACAGTTCGCTGTGGCTTTTTATCAACGTTAAGGGATTTAGCGTTTACATGGCTAAGAATTTCCCTGCTATAAGTGAATATAATGGAGTATGTATGTTAATTCATAAGCGGCTGTTGGCTGCAGTTATTGGTACCTTATTTTTAGTTGGGTGTGGTGGAGGTGGAGGTAGTGACTCTGAAACTAAACCAGATCCTGTAGACCCCGTTAATCAAAGTCCAACAGTTACTATTAGTGCCGAATCAGAAGGTGCAGAGCAGACTTCTTTTAAATTAAGTGCCGCTGCCACAGATAGTGACGGTAGCATTGCCTCTTACAGTTGGACATCTGATGCTAGTTTTGACTTTGTACAAAGTGATGGATTAACGAGTGCTGAAGCTACTTTTCAAACACCCGATATAGACGCTGATACAACGGTTAATTTCACTGTCACTGTAACCGATAACGATGGGGCAACAGCTTCAGCAAAGCATAGTGTTATATTTAAACGAAATGTATCAACAGTGACAATTACCGGGATAGTAACGGATCAACCAATTGCTAATGCAGAGTTAGAGATTAATGTCGGTAGTGACGTCTTTTCGGCCAATGCAGATCAAACCGGTCGCTATACGATAGAGCTTGTTGTGGACGAATCTGCAAGTGATAAGCTTGTACTGGTTAAAGCAAAAGGTCTTGATAGCACCAACCCTGGGGTTGTTTTTGTTTCACAGCTAAGCTCAATTCAAGCGTTATTGGAACAGGCTGGTGAGGATAATACGCTTGATAGTGAAGACAACTTTGGCGTCAACATCACGAATGTAACGACCGCAGAATATGCGCTTTTAACACGTAATAATGAAGAACCTCAATCAGTCGAAGAGCTAAACGCAGCACTGCTAAATGTTGATGCTGACGAAAAGATCTTATTGGCAACTCTCATCAAAATCATCGTGGATAATGCAGATTATGCTCTCCCTGAAGGCGTCGAAAGCACACTCGATCTTGTCAGTGACGAAGATATCGCTAAGAATTTTGAAGATGAAGTAAATGAGAAAGATCCAGATCTCATTGAAGAGACGAAAGAAGAAATTAAAAAAGATGAAAACTTAGTTTCTGATAGCGATGAGCCTATTGTCGGTGATTTTATAGTTAACTCACCTCGTTATTATAACAATGATGCATATCACCTTGTTCTGGCAAGTGACGGTACGGGTGAACTTAATGCAAATACAAGCTCAACACTGACAATGAGTAAAGAATCAGGGGTGTATACATTAGCACTAGCAAATAGTGTAGTGACTTACACTGATGAATATAACGATGGCAATGAATCTTATATTGGGCAAACAAAATTAACAGATATTAGTTTTCAAGTTTTAGCAGAAAATGAGGTTTTCAGAACGATTGAAGTGACTCAAACCACACAAAGAACATTGGACTACCAAAATGGTAGTGAACCCGTTGTGGAACCTTCAATTACTCGAACCTATACAACTAACCTGATTGATAAAGCTAAAACAATAGCACTAAATACTACCGAGTTAACCGAAAACACATGGGTTTTAGACCTAAGAGACAATGATTATGATTCTGCGTCATCTGATGATGAACCTGAAACTTTGCGCTTTTATGCCGATGGTACAGGGGATGTAACGGGTGAGAGCACTGAGGTATTTAGTTGGGAGCTCAATGATACTAAGTTATCTATTAGTTATGATGAAAACGGTGAAACTGGGTTAATTGAGTTTTGGTTTACAAAAGCTCTCTCTGCGGGCTACCAAGTGGTTGCATTAGACACTAGTTTTGATGAGCCAAGTAATACATTAACAGGCTTAATGGTTAAAAAAGCAAATGTAACAACAACCAATGAGGATATTATTGGTCGTTGGCATGGTTTTGTTGGTACGTCTCAATCTTATGATTTGAATATTTACCCTGATGGTAGTGTCGCTATTGGTTTAGGTAATTCAAGTTTCCAAGGTCATATTGAAGATGGCAACTTCTCTAGAAAACGTTTTTATTCAGAAACATATGGTCTTGTTTCAAGTTGTGATGGCTTTGCTGATGACTGTTACCTTGAAAGTGAAATGCAACATGAATTCATTAATATCGTTGGTAGCACCTACTACATAATTAGAACGTTAACTTATTACACTATGGCTGGTGAGGCATATGATGAAGTTAAATCGGTATTCATTTATGAATATAGTAAAGACTTGTCATACTCAGCTTTTACTGAAGAGCTATTAGATGGTGCTATTTCTCTTTACAAAGATGATAGCTCTACAGATGCTATTTACATTCAATACAATGATTTAGGTGAAGTAGAGTATGTTGTCCGTTTTGATGGTGTTGAGCATATAGCAACGTTCAATGATGGCGTATTAAGCTATCAAGTTGATGGCAATACGTGGTTTGTTGAGCTGGTTTTTGCGGATGAAAATGCTGTTACTATTTGCCGATATCAGCAAGGAAGCAGTTGTTCAGCTGATACGCAAATTAGTTACTTACCTAAGCGCCCTAAAGTAACCTTAACTGTGAATCCATCTCAGAACGGTAACCTCTCACCTAGCAGTCAAACTTCGTATTGGTACCAATACGCGTCTTTCGTAATTAGCCCAGATGAAGGGTATGTTGTTGACGAAATTACAGGATGCGAAGGATATATCGAAGGAGCTTATTACCTTGTCTATACCACAGGTGCTGATTGCGAAATTACAGCAACATTTAAACCTGCATTATTAGCCGCTGGCGAGTATATTTTAAATAATAGTGATTTATATAATGCACCAGCCTTGGGCTTATTACTAAATGCAGATAACACTGGCGCTGTAACTCTCAACGGTAGTTCAAATATCAACTGGTATGAAGTTGATGATCACATTGAGTTATCACCTATCGATAGTATTGTCGTGGAAGAATATATCTCTTTCCCTGATGGCATGACAGAGGTTCAATATCGCACGGAGATTAGTTACGCTGAATTAATGCCAATGGCAGAAAAAGGGCTTAATTGGCATTGGCTAACAGTTGAATATAGCTATTATGAGAATGACGTTTTAGTGAATACTAGTACTGAAAGTTCCAATGTTTATGCATTTTCTGATGGCGATGAAATTGCCGTTGTTAGTGATGATGTCGTAGGGCAATGGGCTGTAAGCGCAGAACAAGGAGGTGTGCTATTAAATATGCAGATCAATGCTGATGGAACAGGCTCTTACATAGATATTTTGAGTGATGAGCAAGATACGTTTAGTTGGCAGATCATTGATAGCAATTTAGTACTTAATCACAGCAGTGATAATTCAACAGATACACTCTATTTTACTAAAAACATCAACGTTGGTTACCAATTTTTAGATAAGGGTAATGATAACGAGGGGGACTATGTTGATGCAGGCATGTTTGTTAAACGCAATGAAGTAGCCATTAATGTAAGTAATTTTTCTGGTCGTCATCAGTTCAGAGAGGGTCATGATATTGATTCGCATTGGGCTGAAATCCAAATTTATGACGATGGTGAAATCTTCTTTACCTTTGGAACAAGTTCATATCAAGGAAGCTTTATTAATAACCGCTATATTAGAAGGCTTTATGTAGATACTAGCTCAGGAGGTTGGGAAACAACTGACTTCTGTGATACTAGCTTGGATACATGTTTCCTTTATGGTGAGTTTGTTTACAAGCTAATTGCTATTGATGAAGCCCGATATTTTGTCGAGCGTACTGTAGCGTTCGATGATAATGGCACTGGGGTGCTAGAAAAATTCTCTGCACATCTATATGTACATGATTATGCTAGTTCAACAGCAGTTGATAAATTCTACGACTACGACTTATATAGCTTCACTTTATATGAAAGCGATGGCACAACTTGGTCATTAAGTGAGCAGGATTATAATGAAGATAGTCAGTCTTACGATTACTCACTGACGATTGGAGATCAAAGCATCACGGGTGTTCAATTGGTTGATGGTAAATTGTCATTTATTGAAAATGGCCAAGACACGTTGCTTGAGCTTATCAGTAACAATCGCACCGAACTCGTTTTCTGTAAGTATTTAGCAGGTAATAGTTGTCAGTCACAAGATCAAGTTTCCCTTTCTATGAGCAATTAAACTTGTCGTAAATTGTGCAACCTAAAACAGCCACATTTGTGGCTGTTTTTATTTTTTAGATTAAATATTCTAAAAAATGTCTATAACGATCTTAAAATTATCCAATAAACCTTGCTGGTTTACATAAAAACGCAAATATTCCCTGCTAATTGAATTAAAATCCTCGCCAATATTCTCAACGTATTAAGGCGAGATCGAAATGACTACATTAAACAACCAGAACCTTCTACAACTTCGTTTTGTAAGCCAAGCGCACATTGACGCAGTTAAGCCTTCTTTTGCTAACCTACCTGCTAACCCATACGCAGATGGTGAATTTCGTAAGCGTCGTTATTCAGTAATTAAAGTTGTTGATGGTGAATTAAAACTACAACCAACTAAAGCATTCGTGCAAGATGACTCAATCAATACATTCCAAGGTAATGTTGAGCGCACCTATGAAAATCTAGAAGATAGCTTATTAGCGACTGATGGAATGAAGCAAATCGTTAATCAGTTCCGCGATATGACGGGTATCAGCGATGATCGCGATATTGAAATTCACCAATTCAGAATGCTTGCTATCGACAGCGACACACCCGCTGCGCCAGAAGGTGTTCACCAAGATGGTTTTGATCACGTATGTGTGTGTGGTGTATCACACGAAAACCTAGAGGGTGGTGAGTTGCTTGTTTATGAACACCAGCAGGCAGAACCATGTTTCAAAATGGAAATTAAAGACGGCATGTTCGCACTGATTAATGACCGTGAAGTATGGCACAACGCTACACCAATGAATAAATTAGACGCAAGCAAAGAAGGTTACCTTGATTGCTTCGTACTAACTGCGTAAGGGTAAACCATGAACTTAACGCAATTACGTCGCCAGTTCCCTGCACTTATGCAACAAGTGGCAGGTCAGTCACCTATTTTCCTTGATGGTCCAGGTGGCTCGCAAGTACCACAGTCAGTTCTAAGCGCTATGAGTGCATATTTGGGTTATTTCAACTCAAACTTAGGCGGCGCATTTTTCTCAAGTGATAAAACGGTAGAGTTAATGGCAAATGCTCGCCAAGCTGCAGCCGATTTATTAAATGCGCCATCTAAAGAGCAAATCGTGTTTGGTGCAAACATGACAAGCTTA
>Ga0213831_1000773_pt1 | contig 14256 bp, 20 predicted proteins | sample SWATP12_FD_163421 | JGI IMG/M metagenome (GOLD analysis project Ga0213831, IMG submission 163421) | Coastal seawater microbial communities from Marineland, Florida, United States - SWA TP1 #2 | ecosystem: Environmental > Aquatic > Marine > Coastal | place: USA: Florida | collected 2016-08-06 | reverse complement strand
CATCACAAACAAACGAAAAACGAATCGCGAATAAATTGATAACAACTTGGCCAGGAAAAACAATTAATTACGCTGCACGAGCGGCATAAGCTCACTCGTGCTATTGACTCGGTCTGTCTAATGGGTGCCCATTTCAGTGGCAAAATCGGTAGTTTGAACCACTAAGTTCTGACCATTGTTTAACGCCTGCTCTAATACGCCATTGTTTTGTGCAGCAAGACCGATTGCTAACTCCGCATTAACGTTCATGGCTTCATTGGCATTATCTAAGCTTTTGCCTAATAACTCGTTATTCTGCGAACTTAGCTCTATTGCTAAATCGGTTTGGTTGTCGATTGATAGAGCAGATAAATTCAACATTGAGCCCGTGGCATTATTTGCCATGGAAGCCAACTCTCCGGTTGAATTCCCCATTTCCTGTAACGCCGACAACGCGACAGTTTCACCAAATGAAAACGAATCACTGACTAAGTTTTCAGAATGCGCCAAAGACATTCCGGTGACTGATTCAGCCGCTGCCACTGCATCAGACGCCACGCCACTAGCCATGCCAATGGCGTCGTTATTCATAGCCATGGTTTCTATTGCTAAATCCGTTGCATCATTAGCAAAACCCGTTGCAGCGTCGATTGTTTGCGAACTTAGTTCAATAGCTAAGTCCGTTGCGTTATCTGCAAACGCGGTAGCGGCGTCAATTGTCTGTGCGCCAAGCTCTAGCGCTAAATCACTAGCATTATTATTGGCGTTGTTGATCACGTCGGTGGTTAACGCTAGTTGCTCCGTACCTTGGTCGGCCACATCTGAAATTAAGTCTGCACCAATGGCTAACGCATCTTCATTGATAACTTGAGTGTTAATAACATTGTTTGAGCCTGATACGTTGCCATCACCAGATAACGTGGTACTTACGACACTTGAACTATTGTCAGTATTGTATTGATTATTGGTTGTATTCTTTTTACTAGAAGAGAGTAAGCCCATATTACTTACCTCTTAATTTCATCAATAAAAATAAAGCTGCAATGCCACCAGCTATATACATCCAAGTATTATTGTTTACCGTAGAGCCACCAATATTAACCGGTGCATGCGTCACCGTATTTGTACCGAAACTTGATGGCCCGGTGGACATGTGGCCGTTGTCGGCATTCGACATGCCTCCGCCGCCTGTATTTATTCCCGGAATCATAGTTACACCTATTTAGAGATAGCTTGTGTCAGGTAATGGGCGATAATTGTAGAAATAACAGCTACCGCCACCGCTCGAATTAGTGATTTATTCATAACAAATCACTTCTTTTTGAAAGCCATAAGCGTAAACCCTGCCAACAACAAAACTCCACCACCAATTGCCAATGTTTTGTTAACTTGAACACCGCCCAAGTTATAAACGTCGGTTGGTTTCGCTGCCGTTGGTGCTTGTGCAGTTTGGCTCGGTTTTTCAACCTGAATCGCTGCCGCGTTTGCCCGTTCAACGGTTAGTTTTTGTTGGGTATGCTCTTTCCCCGAAGCGTTAGCATGCGCTTTGGCAACTTCCACTTCGGTATAGGCTTCAATTAATGTGTCAAATAAGTCCATGAGGCCCCCTTAGAATCCGTTAGGGTTCCACGCGTCCATATATTCAACAATCACATACACCTGACCCGCTGCCGTACAATCCATGCGCAAACGCATATCCGTGATCTGATCAGGGTTAGGCACCGCGCCAGTTTGCGTGGCGATCATCTTAGGTGGAATTTTGAATAGCTCGTACACATCGCCTTGCAAACCAAATTCAAGGGTATACATGCCAGCCTGAGGAGCGCGTTTATACATCTTTTGGAACGACTGAAGCGCATCTTTCGACGTTTCCACATAAAGCCGTTTGTTTACTTCTAACTCAACATGGTTAATGTCGTCTTCCGGTTTGATAACGTGAATAGCTTTAATTCTTGCGCCATCTGGACGCGGAATATCAGCAAATTCATACACACCAGCAGGCACCGAAATTGGAAACGCACGAACCTTTGCCAATGTACCAGGAGCAACACCTACCGATTTAACGGCATACGCTTTGATGCTCGGATTAGCACCAGCGGCGTTATCTTTAATCTTAAGTGTGACCGTCGCCGTGTTAACACCAACCGTACCTAACGTGAACGAGTTTTGATGTTTGATCTGATCAAATTCACGCGCCAAGAAGTGAATAAAGACGGTATCCGCTTCAATGCTGTAACCATAATAAGATTGAATTTTCTCTAGGTGGTCGACATTGCGATACTGAGAAATAATGTTGTCGTTAATACGAATTCGAATATCTTCTAAATCCGTTTTAGCTAAATCGGTTAGCTTTAACGCGATCGTTTCGTAAGTTTTACCTACGGGAAGATTAATTGGAATTTCGTTGCCCGCTGCGATGTTGGTATCAATCGGGACTTTTTCAAATGTTTTTAAACCAGCCATGCCGACACCTACCCAGTTACTTTCTTGGTAGTCGCACGACCGACTGATGTTTTATTAGTGAACCACAAAACCGCAACTGTTGTTACGCCTGCAACCACCGCTACCGTCGCAATGCTCATTGCGCGTTTACGAGTTAAATCATTCATGTTTGTTACCTGTTGTTGATTACATGTCTTAAAAATCAATTACAGGAATAGCAATGTGGTTTTAAGTGGGGCAAGAGGGATTTAAAGTTGGTTTAAAGTTTACCGACCTTGATCAGAATATTTCAATCATATCAAAGGAGATGATCTTGAACTGAAAGAGCTGTAACCTAACCCCTTGGATTTAATAACATAAGAGTTGCTTTTAAATGGAAGAAAGACAGAAAGAGTGCTTTATTGTTACTCCAATTGGAGATAACAACTCTAGTATTAGAAGAGAAACAGATGGTCTGATCAAAGCTGTATTTGAACCTGCACTTAATGACCACGGGATAAAGCCTATAGCCGCCCATCAAATTGCAGATGCGGGCAGCATCACTAGGCAAGTTGTAAAAAAAATCCTCGAATCAGAGCTTGTAATTGCGAACTTAACAGAGCTTAACCCTAATGTGATGTATGAGCTAGGTATAAGGCATTGTGCTAGAAAGCCAACAATTGTTATTGCAAGAGAGGGTGTAAACCTCCCATTCGACCTGAACGATGAAAGAACTATTTTTTACAAGAACGATATCTTTGGCGTGGAGGAGTTAAAGGAACGACTTCAAACTGTAATTCCAAATGCTTTAAGAGATGAAAAACCAGACAATCCAGTTTATAGAGTTGTTGATGTAGATCTGATCAAAGTTTCTGAAGGAACAACAGATGCTGACAGTATTATTGATGCGAGGTTATCGTTAATTGAAGATCAACTCAGCACAATTTCCCGAAGCATAAAATCTACGAACAACTCTACATTAAAGTCTCTAGCTCCCTATAAAGCGAAGAGAGAGTTCTATGTCCACGAAGACGATATTCATGATTTTATTGAGTTTTGCGATGAACATGAAATCCCAATAGATACTAAGCAAGTATACAAAGACCAAGTGGGTGTAACTGCAAACATTTCCATACCATCCCAAGATTTAGAGCTCAGAGCCTTTGTTTCAGAGCGCACTGGAGTCAAAGCTCTTTAGGTAAACAAATAACGTAGGCTTGTAAATTTTACGTTCCCCCACCCCGGCGACTTAACCCAGTATTCACACTTTTTGAGTCGCCCTAGATCTTCAGGTGCCTTATCAATTTCCGAAGCCATGCGCTTACATTCGGATAATGCTTCTTGAGGGCCGACTACTTTGTAAGGCATCTGTTTTGTGATGGTCTTTGAAACTTCGGTAGGCGTCTGAAACGTTACGTGTAAAACAAGGCCAAACTTACGACCACCTGTTGCACATTCGGCAAGCGGAGAGTCAGCAGGTTCAGCGCCTGCACCTAATGAATATTTCGCTAACTCTTCAATTAACATGTGTAACTCACGTTTACCGTCTGATGCTTCCCACATCAAGGAGCAAAACCACAACATATCCTCACGTGTCGGTTTGTTTGGTGAGTAAGCGATATAAAACGGCTTATCTGAGGACCACGCCTGAACAAAAGCTTTGGCGAAATTGCGACGCGTTTTATAACGGTGAACCTTCTTACCTCGGAAACCGCTATGTTTCTGGCCGCGTTTAAACTCGTATTCTCGATATGGATCAAAGATAGCTAAGCATGGGTTTTCAGGAATAAACCGCATGTTTTGAACGGCAACACCTTTTCCTCCACCAGTCATAGCAGTATAGGCACAATGTTTGGCTTCTAATCTATTATTTGGGTTAATTGCCATGGTTAGATTCTTCCTTATCCGTATTTTGCTCCTCTGGCTTAGCATTTAATACTTGCCATATTATTGGTCCCGCAACGCCCGCGGTGGCAAGCGCCCCCATGACCTCAGGAAGCCTAGAATCTAAATCAACTTTAGATGGCGACCTAAGCAGCTTTATAATTTTAGGGCCGTATTTCATAATCAGTGGCGTCATCATAGTTGCGAAAACCATTTTTACCGCCACTGGTAAATCGACAACAACTTTCGCTCTACCTGAAACAAACTGCATTGAAGAACCTAAACCTTGCAATGCATAGTCGGCCGCTTCTTCTTCTGAGATCGAAAAGACTTCTTCAGCTTTAATCGCTTTTTCCTCCAACACCGCGTCCGCTTTGGTTTTGGTAGCCTCAGCAACAAAATCATCGAGCCCTCTATTTTCATCTGCACCAGTGTTAACAGGTGATTGCGGCGTATCATCGTTTAAATCAATTTCATCTGTAACTTTTACTTTGTTTAAATCAGTCATTATTCTGTATTCCTTACCCTTGCTGGTTTTGTTTAATCTTCAAGCCAAATACCGCTAACCCTATGGTTGCTAGTACAAGTCCAGCTTTTAGACCCCACCCATAGTTAGAATCTGATTTTGAACTTTCCCGCGATTTGCTTGGTGTGGCTTCGTTTTCTTCGGGCTCACAAACTTCAGGTTTCAATTCTTCGGGAGGTGTCCAATCCGAATTCCCGGTTTTATTGGTGGAATTAGAATTTTCGGGCGTTGAATCTGGCTTTTCCCCGTAAGTACCAAATTGTCCCATTCCTGCTAACCAACGTTCACGTAAAGCCTCTTTACCTTGCTGAACGCCACAATGTTTACACGCTTTAAACGGTAATTTTTTACCATTAGCGCGACGGCGAATTTCGGCAACATGGCCGCACTCGCAAATGATTTGTCCTATTGCTTCTTTAGCCATGGCTTGTCTCCTTTAATTTCTCAACCTCAGTGATCAGTGAATCGATCAAATCAAATGCGCCGTCTAAAGCTTCATTTGCTAACCGCTTTATTGTTCCCGGATTGTATGAGCCTTTGGCCGCTAATTGTTTGGCCCTTATCGTGATTAGTTTTTGTCGTAATTCGTTCATCATTGCCCCTTAAATTAGAATTGGCTCCGATTCGAGCCACGAATTATTGAGTTGAGAGAGACGACTTCCGCTTTCATGTATCTGCTGCCATAAAATATCCGAATGACCCGAACACTTATTGTCAGCACTCCAAGACGCGGCTCCGCCGCTCGTAAGTAATCCGGCAGTATCAGTGATTCGCCAGTTATTTTCGCGTGTTACGAACTCGAAACCGCGATAAATGAAGCCTTTAATTTTCTTAACGACTTCACCAAATTGATTAGTCTGTTTTTGAAATAGTGTTTTGATTGATCCTGATTTACCTTGAAAGACTCCACCAGTAGCCGTGACAAACTCAGCCCATTTTCCGGAGTCGGCAGATTCACAAGCATTATTCAAACTAGAGAGGAATTCCGAGCCCTTAAAATAGCCTTGGTGTTTTATGTCTTCGATAGAGAAGTCGTTCATAAAACGGCGTAACTCGCGCCACACGCTAACCGGTGCACCACCTAAAAATTGAAACTGACGTATGTTCCATTTCGACGCCCACGCCCGAACATCAGCCACATGTTCCGATATTGTCTTTCCGGTTTCGTCATCTGTTAGTTGCCCGGTATAACTGGCATCGATGTTCTTAGAAATGTACTTGGCGATATAACCTGTTGCGGAGCCCTGAGCAGGGTCGATATCAACAAATTTACAACGAGCTTCGATATCGGTCAGTTCGGTTGAATCTTCCCGCGTGGCATAGGTTTCAATCGTACGTTTTATGCTTGCTAATACATCAGGTTTGCAAAACAAGATCATGTGCCAATGTGGAGTTGAATCAGCATGAGGTTCAACGACACGTAACCCATAATATGCAAGTTCATGACGTTTTAATTTGCTACGACAATTACGCCAAGATTTTGCTAATACAGCCTGTGTTTGTCTCGGTGTTGCGCCGTTGTACTTTCTACCGGAGTTAACATGATATTTTGCAGGCGCTGTTATCGTTACAAATGTCGCGCTATATTCTTGATCAGCCGCTAAGTCTTCAAACCCACGAATTCGAGTCATTAACTCGTTACGGCGATTTACGGGGTTTGATACTGAACTCTTAACCGCATCAGCTAATGAACAAACTAATTCAGGATTATGATCGTCCTGAATATACATAGCTTGTAACCATTGCTTTTGCTGTTTTTGATTAGCTAGAAACTCCCTTACACACTCCTTGGAACAGTAAGGATTGGCATGTTTACCAACACGGCCAAGTAAGATTTGAATATGCTCTTTAAGCTGCCCTGCTTGGATCTCAAAATGGCGTTTAATAGTAACTTCATCTTGGCAGCGACAAACAAAACCCTCTAACGACTCGATACTTTTTAAATCAAATGGAAAGGATATAACGCCCAGTTGTTCAAAACGGGATTGAGCATGAAGCGATACCCGCATTAATAGAGCGTGATATGTATCGTCGCTTCCGTCCGCCATACCGACCAATCCGGCCAGCATTTCATTAGTGTCGGTTGTAAACTGCTTTACTCTGTTATCAATACTTTGTGTACGTAGTAACCAAAGCGAATCTTTGTTAATAACAGAGTTAAAACGGTTTAACGTGTCTCTTAAATTTATAGCCGCGTATTTTAAGTTTTCGACAAGGTTTAGTTCGCCGTTTTTCTTATACTCCACGCGTCTTTTTAAACTTGTATAAAGATGCCTTTTAACAACCAGGGGCAATCCTTCAACTTTGCGTTTCCAGAATGACTGAAACGCCTTGGCAAATTTTCCATTAGGCATATTTAAAACACCGAAACCCTCAACTTTGAAATTGTTTGGGCTGGCAATATTGATAGGTGTATCTAGGATTGCGGAAATCAAGCGGCGATCCCCTGACGTTCCTTAACAGGCATGGTTAACAACTTATGCATTAACAAACGCCGTTCACGTTCCGCTTTGGCTTTTTTGGCCTCTTCTATATTCTTTTCAGCCAGCTCTGATTTACTAGGTTTTAAAGTTTGACGAATTTCGCTGAGCTTTTGTAAACGACTATTACGTTGTTCATCTGTTAACGGCTGATGATCACCCACAAGTCGCGCAATAACTTCAACGGGAGTGTAATCAGCCACTTCTATAGAGTCAGTCAACCTAATCACTCCAACACCTCCAAGGCTTCATTTAAGAGAGAAGCAAAGAAACGTCCGCGGCAATCCATGTATTTATGGCATTGGGCAAAATTCCCCATAACCGTTCCTTCAAAATCAGGATTCGGTATTTCTGAAGAAATATTGATTAACTTTTCGCGCACTAATTTAATCTTGTCGATCGCTGAATCATGCGCCATTTGTGAAATATGGTCTTCTCCCGGTTGCATAGTCGTTCCTTATTGAAGTTGTGGATTGACGGAAGCCCACGTTTCTCGAGCGTCTTCATATTTCTTATCAATATGAGCGGCGAGATCAGACAGGTTTACCATAGTTGGACATCTTTCCGACTCACGTAACTTGAATGTCGGGACGGGGAAATTATGAGCTTTAGCCATTTGCTCAGCAGTCTTTGGTGTAATTCCAAAGAACTCCTTACTAACGACTTTTAGCTCTACTATTGGGCTGTTAAACCGCGCCAGTAATGCAAAGTTTGTATTCATACACCACCTGTGTAAGTATTACTTCTACGCGACTGCAATCGCATAGAATATCTTCATAACTCGATGAAGGTGATATTAAACTCACATTTTATGAGTTTCAACTCGCTATATATGATATTTGGTTATTTAATACTATGGCTTTAGACGTTAATGGAATATTCACTCGGCTAATGGAAGCTTATGGGGTAGGTACTCTAAAGGAGCTTTCGACGGCAATTGGTAATAAACCTAACTGGGCAGCCAGCACAAAACAGCGCGGCACTATTCCATATGATGCGTGTGTAAACACTGCCGTTGAGAAGGGTATCTCTGTTGATTATTTACTATTTGGTGAGGGCGAACCGGTTGGTGAGTTAGCGTTAAAAACTGACGCGATAGATACACTGGCAGAGTTTGAACACTTAGGTTTGATCAAATGTTCGAATGAAGATGCGGCCAATGCTTACGCAATAGCTTTAGTTGATAAGCAGAAAGTACGAGGCAATGTTAAGTCTGATTCACAGGATAATGTAAGTAACGAGTGATCGGGGCTATCACCGTTACTTTATAACTGAACTAACCTAAACGGGTTGTTTTTCTTATTATTTCCATTCGCCATATCATCTATAAACTCTTCCACTTCCTTTAAATAGGATAGATAAGCCTTATGTCGCACTTCTAGAGGCAATTTGTTTAAATCATCCCTTTTACGTTGTAGCTCTTTTGCTCTGATTTTCATTACAACTCCTTACTATCCAGTCAAGGTGATACTACACCGTGATTTTCAGTAGTTGGTTTTGAAACGTTTCAGTAAAAATTTTGACTGATTCGCTACACACCGAAAACAACTGGATATAAAAACAGTATATTATCGTATATAGAAACTGATCAATAAAAACAGCTTCCAAATTATGGAGTTATTTTCCTCGTATCGGCGCCAACTAGAAATTAAAACGTTTTAACAATCTAGATAGGAAGAATTGTTTCATATAAAACCGGAAATTTATTTCCGCTTTACTGAAAGATCAAACTTTTGTTTTTGTAGTGGCTATTAACAATTCCTTAAGAAACGAGATACTATCCGACTGAAAAATTTGAAATCTAATCTTAGGGAAATTAGTTATGAAATACTCGTTAGTTACTGCAACTTTATGCTCAATGTTCTTCAGCTTTTCGACATTTGCAGGTAATTACTTTAAAAGCAATGTAGAGATCGGCTCGATAGTCTCTTTCTCAGAACAGAGGCCCGCAAATACAGCTACTAACAACACAATCGAGATTTCAAGCAGTGTCGCTTGGGGAGGAGCGTGTGGAAGTACGGCTTATATAAAAGCTGAAGACAAACACTTAATTTCTACTATGCTTACGGCTTGGACAGCGGGAAAAGCAACTGATATTGAAGTGGATGATACTGAAATTAAAGGAAGCAAATGCAAGGTAACATTTATTAAGATGCACAAATAAAAGTCACCTGTCTTTTTGACAATGCGTATCCGTCCAGACAAAGTAGAACCGATGCGCATTGTTAAAATGGTACTACAAAAAGTACTACACAACCTTGGAAAGTATTGATTTAACTAAAAGTATGTCCAATCCAGCATGGGTGCAACACAAAAGCGCCTATCGAGCTTTTTCACAGACTTTTCAACGCTTTCAGCTTGATTTTTAACACTTTTGTTCACTACTTTTCTCTCTAAATTATGACAACTAGGACGACAAACAAATTCATCTTGAATTGATTGGAGAATTATACAGTTAGAAATTATTAAAGTATAAACCTTGAAACAGAATGCTGTGGGAAAGCACTGCTGAGAGAATTTGTTTAATAAGCGAACTTTATTCCGCTCAGATCGGTCTTCATGTGCTTGTAATAACTATTGTTATAATATTGCTCTGCATTTTTAGCTTTGTTCATTAAGATACCACCAACATTAACTTTCGCTTGTTGAAGCTCTTCTAAAACATTTACCAAGTCAGCTTTTGATGTCTTTTCTGCATCCACAACAAGATAAATGCTATCAACATGTTTTGAAATGATATAAGCATCACTAACCGACATTATTGGTGGACACTCTATTACCACTCTTTCATACCTACCTTTGAAGAACTCGATGATCTTCTTTAGGCGAGGTTGTGATAAATACAACAGCGGGTTTTTAGCTCTAAATCCAGCTGGTAACACATCAAACTCGTACCTTTGTTCTTTACACAAACACTCTGCAAGCTTACTTCGTTTAGCAATTAGATTCGTTAAGCCAGGGTGATTGATATCCTGTTTTAATGTCTCGCCAATAGATGGAAAGCGCAAATCAGCATCAATCAAGATAACTTTTTCCAACTCAGAAAAACTAGCAGCTAGCTGGATAGATAAAGTAGACTTTCCATCATTTGGTGAAATTGATGTCACTGCAATTACTTTTTGTTTGGACAACTCACTATCCAACAAAATATTGGTTCTTGTTGTTCTTAGCGCCTCATAAAACGCAATATGTTTTGTGCTGTCTAAACCATAAAGCGGTTTATTCTTATTTTTCCGTATTTTTACTTTTGGAATAATACCAACGAGTTTCGTGTCGAAATCACGCGCAACTTTTCTAAACTGAATGACTTTGTTGGCCAACAGCCCCTGAACTAATACGATCGCAGCAGCTACAAACGAACTCAAAAGAACCGTCAAAGCCATAATTAAAGGCTCTTTCTTATTGTTTGGTCTGTTGGCTACCTCGGCTCTTTCAACCAATAATACATTTGATGCATTTGCTAAATCTTGCATCATGTCTGATTCTTTGAGTTTTTTTACCAAGTTTTCATAAAGTTGTAGGTTTGCCTCAAATTCTCTTCTTAACTTCTGATAATCAAACTCTATTTCACCAAGTTCTTTTAAACGATCACTAGCCAAGCGCATTTCTTTTTCGATAACTGCTAGTTTACTTTCCCAAAGACTTTGTTGTTTATCCATAACTTTAGATTGAGATTCAAACTCTTTATTAAGCTTATCTCTAGCATCTAAATAAGCACTCTCTGACTTCTTATATGCTGGATGTTTGTATCCGTATCGTAACTTTATTTGCGAAAATGCTTCTTTGCGATTATCAAATATACTCTGAGAAGAAAGGATTGTTTTGGAATCAACAAACCCCGGTAAACTGGTTAGTTCATCAGGTTGTTCTTTATATTTTTTAAACTGCTGTTTAAATAGATTAAGCTCTTCAATTTCTCTGTTTAGATTTAATTTTTCCTTAGCAAGTTGTGCTATTTTAGATTTCTCCAATGCAATTGAACTATGAATATCAATAAAATCATTTTTATTTTGATGCTCTACGATTCTCTGTTCAGAGTTCTCTAGACTATCTCTAACCCCTGCGAGTTTAGATTCTAACCATGTTGCCCTATCTTGATTTTTGCCCTCCATTAACTCCTGTTTGAAATTAATAAATGTATTTGCAATTTCATTAGCCACAACAGCGGCGTGTTCGCTTGACAAAGACTCATAACTAACTTTAACTAAATTCGTTCCAGATGTTTTGGAAATGTTCATATTTGCCATCAGTATATCGATGGCATAGCTTCTCTTTCTCGACTCGTCTATCTGAAAGCCTGATTGCACTAAGCCACTTACCTTATACTCTGCATGACTAATTAGACCTAAGCTATCTACTATTTGCCCTGCAAAGCGACGACTTTTTAATAACTCTAATTCTGTGTCCGTGTCATCTGCAGCAGACAACCCGCCAGTCATGATAGTTTGCAACGTATCGTTTGTAGACTTGGACTCTTTGAACATGATCAAAATTGATGATGTATAACGGTCAGGTAAGTTACTGAGATATTTATAAGCCAATAGAGAGCACAAAATAACAAAAAGAATGATGAACCATTTTTTTAACCACAATAAAGCAAATAGTTCAGATAGATCTATTTCCTCCTCATGATTAATTAAATGATTTTCATTCATTGTCATTAAAAAAAGCTCTTCTCAATTTTTATCACATCACCTGGCATGATGACTGTCTGTTTATCAGCAACAAAAGAAACTTGCGGATAACCTCTCAATATGATCCACTTCGAATTAGACGCCCTATCCTTTAGCCCCCCTGATAGAGCTATAGCTTGCTCAAGAGTCAGCTCTGCCTGATATTTATAGCTACCCGGTTGTTTTACTTCACCATGTATAAAAAACGGTCTATATTGGCGAACAATAAACGTCACATTAGGATTTACCAAATAACCGTCTGCAAATAAGTTTTCTATTGCAGCCTTTGCCTCTGTTACTGTTAAGCCTTCTAAAGGCACCTGACCAATTAAAGGCATTGAAATCATTCCAGCTTGACTTATTTTTGCCCTAGTTGTTAACTCAGCCTCTTGAAATACAAATATCTCCACTTCATCTCCAGGCCCCAGCTGATATTCATTTCCTATTGATTGATTGCTTACGACAACTACAACAAATAAGAATAGCCTTCTTAGTACGCTGCCCACTTTATACTAACCCCCCAAATGGACTCAGACTGATCATAATTTATCTGCTTATATTCAAGTTCTTCATAACTATAATTTGCTAAAACAAACCAGTTCGACAAGACCTCATATGATAACCTAGTTACCAACCGTACGTCCTTTGAATTTCTAGATTGCTCAAATTCCCTTTCGTAAAGATTGAGGGACAAATGTACAAACAAATTCTCATTCAAAGAATACCCGACGCTACCTCCATAGGTTAATGTATCCGCAGTATTAAAAGACGGATCAGGTGAAGCCTGAAACGAGCGACCGGCCTCAAATTTGAGCTGAAAGTAATCTTTTAATTTTAGCGTATTAATAACACGCCATGAGTATTCTTCTAGATCTTGAGATGAGGTTTCCCCTTGTGATTGGGTTCCACCGATAAGAACTTCGATACTGCTATTGCCTAAATAAGAAGTCTTAAATCCACCATAAATATTACGTATATCCACAATTTGATCTAACGAAGAGACTTGATTGTCTTGCTGTAACGACTCTACTACTGATACAAAAAACGTATCTTCACTTATAGCTTGCTGATATCGTAAACTTCCTATTGCGCTTTTAATTACGTTACTCTTGTCAATATTGCTGGTAAAAATTCTATGTTGTTCGAAGTTGTTATCTTCATAGTTAAAACTTATAGAGCGTGTTGTTTGATCGGAGCCAAGGTTAATACTCAAATTCGAAGCACTTCCTTTTTGCATATCATATAGCGAATTTCCCCCAAGGTAGGAATTGTCAATATGAGAAGAAATTCGGGTATTTTCAAATTTTTGAGTCGAGATATCAATATTGGAGAAACTTGACAAAAATACTCGGCTAGACAAATTTAAATTAAGGTCATCACCTACTAGTTCGGAAGCTTTACTCGCCTGGTTATTCACAAAATTTCCACCAAGGTTAATTCCAAAACCTTGAAATATTTTTACAGAACTCAAGCCTACATCTATCTGAGATAACTTAGTGGTATCCACTCCAGCATCGTTGTTCGTATGATGCAAAAATATATTTAAACTCGTTTGTTCTTGACTCCAATTTCCGTAACTATCAACTGGCTTGAGGACAAAGCATAGGACGAAAAAGTAACTTAAAAGGCGCATTTGATATAAATACCTAACAACGTCCCTGATTTTTATTATTGTTCCGTTAATTTACCGAAATAACGTAACCATTTATACTAATAATTAGTTATCGGCCAATAACCAGATAGATTAAGCAACTTGCTAAGATTATTGCATTTGATTCCTGCACCAAATTGATAAACATAATACCAGTCGCATAAATATCTGATCTAATAGAGGCTGTTTTATTAACTTTATCAAAGGCGTTGAATTTAGGAACATCCAAACAACTTTTAAAGCTTTCAAGAAAAGAGCCCAATGCCAGAAAACATATGCGCCTTCTGGCTGTATCCTTATTTTTTGAAGGGGAAAGTCGAACCAACAAATGCATTGACGGCAATAACGATATTGTCGACTCATGTAGCAGAGCCTGGAACGACTTTATCAGTGATACAAAACGGGTTGTAAAAATGTGTACGAGAGACTGGATTGAGATGACTTAATCTTTTTGCAGATTGGTATTACACACTGTATTTCAGGCATAAAAAAACCTCTCGCAGTTTCCTGCAAGAGGTTCGTATTAGGAGCCTGGCGGTGAGCTACTCTCGCATGGCAAATGCCACACTACCATCGCCGCAGCTGCGTTTCACTTCTGAGTTCGAAATGGAGTCAGGTGGTTCCACAGCGCTATTGCCACCA
>Ga0213831_1000772_pt1 | contig 14287 bp, 15 predicted proteins | sample SWATP12_FD_163421 | JGI IMG/M metagenome (GOLD analysis project Ga0213831, IMG submission 163421) | Coastal seawater microbial communities from Marineland, Florida, United States - SWA TP1 #2 | ecosystem: Environmental > Aquatic > Marine > Coastal | place: USA: Florida | collected 2016-08-06 | reverse complement strand
TCGTAGCCGACTTTCCAGGCTTAACACGAGATAGAAAATATGGCCAAGCTGATTACGATGGCTATGAATTTATCGTGGTAGACACGGGGGGTATTGACGGTTCTGAGCAAGGTATCGAAACTGAAATGGCTGAGCAATCGCTACTAGCGATTGAAGAAGCCGATATCGTGCTATTTTTAGTTGATGCCCGCGCAGGTATGACCGCCGCAGACCAAGCGATTGCTAACCACCTTCGTAAACAACAAAAGAAATGTTTTGTTGTGGCAAACAAAGTTGATGGCATTGATGCAGATTCATACTGTGCAGAGTTCTACCAGTTAAGCTTAGGCGACGTACATCACATTGCAGCGGCTCACGGCCGTGGTATCACGCAATTACTTGAAACAACTCTACAGCCTGTTATTGCAGAAATTGCAGGCGAAGCTGAAGAGCTTGAAGAAAGTGATGACGAATTGGTTGATCTTTACAGCGAAGATGAAGAAGGCGAAGACAACCAGCAAGCCTTTGCTGACAAACCAGTAAAGCTTGCTATTATCGGTCGCCCTAACGTTGGTAAGTCAACACTTACAAACCGTATCTTAGGTGAAGAACGTGTAATCGTTTACGATATGCCGGGTACAACCCGTGACTCTATCTACATTCCAATGACACGTAACGACAAAGAGTACATTCTTATTGATACTGCGGGTGTTCGTAAGCGTAAGAAAGTAAGCGATGTTGTAGAAAAATTCTCTGTGATCAAAACCCTTAAAGCGATTGAAGACGCTAACGTGGTATTGCTTGTGGTTGATGCGCGCGAAGGTATTTCTGATCAAGATTTAAGCTTACTTGGTTTTGCCTTAAACGCAGGTCGTTCATTGGTTGTTGCTGTTAACAAATGGGATGGCCTTGATGATTACGTTAAAGAACGTATTAAGTCAGAGCTTGACCGTCGTTTAGGTTTCATCGATTTCGCACGTTTACACTTTATCTCAGCTTTACATGGCACAGGTGTAGGTCACTTATTTGAATCGGTAGACGAAGCGTACGAGTCAGCAACTAAGCGTATCAGCACAGCGATGCTGCGTCGTATCATGGATATGGCACAAGCTGATCACCAACCGCCACTTGTTCGTGGTCGTCGTGTAAAACTTAAATATGCTCACGCAGGTGGTTATAACCCACCACGTATCGTGATCCACGGTAACCAAGTTCATGACTTACCAGATAGCTACAAACGCTACCTAATGAACTACTACCGTAAAGCATTAGGTATTATGGGTACGCCAATCAAAATTGAATTTAGAGAAGGCGATAACCCATACGCGGGTCGCACTAATAAAGTGACTTTATCGCAAAAACGTAAAATTCGTGCATTTGCGAAAGAAAACCGCAACAAGTCGTAGCTACTACAGCTAAGCTTTAAGTATTAAAAAAACCTTGTGAGTATGACTTACAAGGTTTTTTTATTGCTAAAACTATGCTTTATTTAATAAACGAACAATAAATAGAGCAGCATAAATGGTATTTTTAAGTCAGGTTATTTACGTCGATAACGTAGAAGAAGTACTCGACTTTTACTATCAAGCATTTGGTTTAAATACCAACCATATCAGTGACGATGCCGAGTACGGTGAACTTGTTACAGGGTCTGTAAAACTTGCTTTTGCGACCCACCCGCATGCGCAGTCATATTTTAAGCAAGGGTATATTCGTGCCCACCCTAAGCAACCTGCACTAGGCTTTGAGCTAAGGTTTAGCTGCCATAATTTAGTCGAAAGTTACGATAAAGCTGTACTTGCTGGTGCTGAGCCATTATGCCCGCCAACTAAAAAAGACGCCCAGCATTATGCGTATGTTCGTGCTATTGAAGGCACTTTAGTGTGTTTAGTAGAAGATTAGCTTTTTGTAAGGTCCGTTTTTGTTAGGTCAGTATGCAGCTCAAGGGTTAACTCGCGTAATAACTCGATTCGCTCCACACTCATATTTGAGCGTGCCATTAACTTCGCCGTTAATTCTTCAGCATCAACTTTAAGTTGCATGCCCTGCTCTGTTAACGAAATTACTTTTTTACGCTCATCTTCATTTGATACCTGACGAGTCAATAAACCTTTTGCCTCTAGGCGCTTAACTATTGGTGTTAAGGTGCCTGAATCAAGGTGCGTGTCATGAGAAAGCGCTTTTAAGCTCACTTGGTTATTATACCAAAGAGAATGCATCACAATATATTGCGGATAGGTTAAGTCATAAGCTTCGAGGATTGGTCGAAACGCTCTGATCAACGCATTTGTTGCACTGTATAAAGTGAAACATACATTGTCTGATAAGTTGTTGCTCATGCTGCTACCCTAAACTGAAATACAGCCGTATTATTGCCTTAATTTAGTTTGCGCGCAAATTATTTTCCGACGATCTATTGCCTTTTATGGTAAAGATCATTAAATTGGTCGCAAATAGTTTGCGCGCAAATGTTTTGTGCAATTCATTAATTGATTCTAATCTAGCAGATTCGAGGTTTATATGGCGACAAGTCAACAAATTCATTTAGTTTCACGCCCCACGGGTGTACCAACACAGGCTAATTTTGCGCAGGTAGACGTAACACTTCCTGATTTGAACGACGGCGAAGTGTTAATTAAAAATACCTGGATGTCAGTTGACCCTTATATGCGCCCGCGCATGATTGATCGTAAATCATATATCGCGCCATTTAACTTAAACGAAGTGATGGAAGCCGGTGCTATCGGCGAAGTGATTGAATCACGTAATGATGACTTTCCTGTAGGGAGCAAAGTAAGTCATATTAGCGGCTGGCGTACCATGCACATTAGCGATGGCAGCGACTTAACGTTACTGCCAAACGTACCATTACCAGACCAACTGTTTTTAAGTACTATGGGCATGACTGGGTTAACTGCATGGGCAGGTTTAACAAAGGTAATTAGCCTAAAAGAAACCGATACCGTGTTTGTTTCAGCTGCATCAGGCGCTGTAGGTAGCGTTGTTTGCCAAATTGCTAAGCTAAAAGGCTGTAAAGTGATTGCTTCGGTTGGCTCTGACGAAAAAGCACAAATGGTTAAAGCGTTGGGTGTTGATGCAGTAATTAATTACAAAACGGTAGCAAACCTAACAGAAGCCCTTGAACAAGCGGCACCAAAAGGAATTGATGTGTACTTTGAAAACGTAGGTGGCGATCACCTTGAAGCAGCACTCAATGTAATGAACGATTACGGCCGTATTCCCGTATGTGGCATGATCTCAGGTTACAATAATGACACTGCACAGCCAGGGCCAAGCAACCTCTTTTATATCAACTCGAAAAAGCTCACCATGCAAGGCTTTATCGTGATTGATTACTTTGATCACTTCCCTGAGTTTATTGAACAAATGGGCGCGTGGATCGGCGAAGGTAAAATTAAATCTGAAGAAACGGTTTACCATGGCATCGAAAATGCGGTTGATGCATTTCTTGGCCTGTTCGAAGGTAAAAATAAAGGAAAAATGCTGGTTAAACTTTAACACTTAATAACTAATAAAGCCTGTATCTTAGTTGGTACAGGCTTTTTATTATCAGTCATTCAAAATCGATAAATACGCAAGTTCTGCTAGTTTTTCTAATGATGACGTTGCTTTAGGCTCAGGCTTTTCAGCATGTACTGAGTAACGCCTTTTAGGAATTTTAACTTGAATAAAACCATGATTATTGGCCATATCAATACGCAGCATTTCACGCTCTTTTGGCGTTAAATGATTTTCATGGATCTTTTCAAGCTCACCATGATCAAGCCAAATAGCCGCACAATTTGGACATTCATCTATTTCAACCACTTTTAGTGGGGTGAAAAAGCGTCGCATCATCACCACGTCAGGGCAATTCGGGCAATTAATTCGCTTTGCTAAATCAACACATTCTGTTGGCAGGGTTTGTAAATGAGCCACCAGCACTTGCGCTGGTTTTAAGCTCGGATCGCTAAAGTGAAATATTTGTCGGTTATCAAAAAATACGCCACCAGATTTTGATAAATACACGTTGACGTCGCCAATGCTCACTGCTTCAAGGGCTGTTTTAGTACGCGGGCAAAACATAGTACATCCTTGTTTTATAATTAATTTAGCGCTTTTGTAATTAACGGTTTAAGCGGCTCAGGTAAGCTGATGTTACCAGCTAATACAAAGTCATGTGCTTCATTTGACATTTTTTGCCACGTTTTACGAATAATACCCAACCATTTTTGTTCATCATAATCAGGCTTACTACTTGCAAATTCAAGCATGTAATGTTCAATAAAAACAAGGCTTGCGATGTCTTCAATCAATTGGCTATCGGGGTTTCGTTTTATGTTCTTTTTAGCAACGGCTGCGTATACACGCTCACATTCTTCCGGCGCGTAACCCGCCGTTTTCATAAGGGCTGTTACACGCTGGGCATGAAAGTCATATAAAGCAGTACGCCATTGATAATAACCTTGTTTACCCATAGGAAAATCACTGCGAGGAGAGCGCCAACGCTCAATATGTTGACCCCGTGCGGCAATGCGCATCAACTCATTGGCTTGGGGGTCAAAGCGGTTTAGCATGTCGGTCATACGCATTGCGTATAATGACTCTTTAGCTAGCTCTTGATCATCTTGTTTTACACGATTTGGATCGACAGCATTCGCTGCATCTATCGCTTTTATAACGGCTTGGTACATAGTGTTTAATCTTACTTGTGCTTGCAATTCATTGTATTTAGGTACAATTGTTTTTTTAACTTGCTAAAAATTCAACTAAAATTCTAGCTCTTCGCTAGACAATCAGCTAACCCTAAACTAGTATTTTTAAAAGCAAGCTTAGCACTTAAATACCCACTTAATTCAGGGACGCCATTGCGTAATATTACATATTTTTCGTTGTTATTTACTTCTTTTTTTCTCAGTTTCTGTTTATTTTCGGCGATCGCACTAAAAGTGTTTTACGATAGACAAGAAATGCATGAAATTGAGCAAAATGCAGCACTTAACAGTTACAGCAGTAACCTTGAAAAAGCACTTGATAGCGCACTCCTTGGTCCTTACCTTGTTCGCGCCGCGATGCGTGACTTTACATACACACAAACTGAATTCGAAACCCTTGCCACTGAGATATTAACTCATAGTGATGGTAGCCAAACTATTCAACTTGCACCAAAAGGGGTTATTCAATACAGCTACCCGCTAACCAGTCACGAGAGTGTGATTGGTGTCGACTTATTCAAGATGCAAGGTATTGAAAAGTCATTACAAACAGCCATTGATACTCAAAAAATGCAAATCGATGGACCTAAAGAGTTGGCTCAAGGTGGTCAAGGCTTAGTCGCTCGATTACCAATTTTTGATCAAAATGAGTTTTGGGGGTTTGCAATCGCGGTGCTGCGTTTTCCAGAATTTATAGCAAATTTGAGCCCTGAGACTACTTCACACCCTCACCTCTATGAGGTTTGGCAAAAAACAGCGAATAGCTACGCGCCGCTTTTAAATAACAACGGTTTTGAGCAAAACCACTGGTCAACTTACAACCTCGATGTTGAAAATCAACATTGGGTTGTGGGTATTAAAGACGAGTTTGCTTATCGAGCGCATGTTGAATTTTTAGTATTACTACTCATAGCTCTGTTACTTTCATCGGTTAGCTGCTATTTGATTACGATTACTTGTCGGTTACGTGAGCATGAGCAAAACCTCGAAAAGCTTGTGCAAAAGCAAACCTTAGAGCTGTCTGAACAGGCACTTGAATTAAAACAAGCTCAGTCACTCAGTGGCGTAGGTAGTTGGCATCTGTCGCCTGATAAAAGCATTAGGCAATTATCATCACAAGCTAAATCGCTATTCAAAGAAAGAAGCAAAGCGCAATCAATTACTGATGTCTGTAAAAAAATCGATAGCTTTTATAAAAATTCGTTTTTAAATTTTATTCATACTAAGCCTAGTAGCCCAACTGAAATTGAGTACACGATTAAACTCAATGGAGAAAAACGCTGGTTTCATGAACACGCTGAATGGAACCCTAAAACCAACACCTTGGTTGGTACGATTAAAGACATCAGTGCTGAAAAACAACGCCAACATGAGCTTTACCAGCAAGCACATTTTGACTCGGTCACCGGCCTTGCCAATCGCCATTACAGCGAAAAATATATCGCTAGTTTATGCCCTGAAGACCAATACAGTAGCGGCCTTACTTTATTGTGTGCTGAGATCAAAGGCTATCGTCAATTAGAAGATATTTACGGTCAAGATTACTTAAATGAACTACAGACAACGATAGCTAACCGGCTTATTGAATTTTCTGACTTACATCAAGCGTTTTGCGCGCACATAAAACCTGGCTGTTTTTTAATATTACTAAAAGAAGCCATTTTTGATGAAAAGCTTGCCGCTCTATTAGATAAATTACAGCATCAGGTCGGCGGTATTATTGAAACCGCTGGTAGCGCTCATTTTTACCACTTATACATTGGCGTGGGCTATCCGCATTTACAAAACATCGATGCGGCTGAGCAAATCAACACAGCCCTCATTGCGATGAATGAATGCCCTCGCACACAAAAACCCTTCACAGTTTATAGCCAATCTCTAAAAGATAAGCTTATCGCACAAAGTAACCTCGAAAGTGATCTACGCCATGCGCTTGCGACCAACGAGCAGCTAAGTATGGTGTATCAGCCAATTGTAAACACTCTAGATGGCACACTGATTGGCTGTGAAGCGCTTGTACGTTGGCAGCACCCTGTTAGAGGCTTTGTGTCACCTGTTGAGTTTATTGCCATCGCTGAGCAATCAGAGCTCATTAATTTATTATCACGTTGGATTGTTGCTAAGGTTGCTGAAGATTGCCACCGCATGGTTGATAACAATATTCGTATTAAAGTGTCGATCAATCTCTCGCGTAAGCAGTTCTCTGATGTGCATTTAGTTAAACGACTGAGTAAAGAAAAAGCTAAGCTGTTTCCGGCTAATCAAAGAATTAATCTTGAGATCACCGAATCCGCCCTATTTCAAAATACCCAATACGCCATAAACCTAATGCATGAACTTAAATTAGCAGGTTTTAATTTATCACTTGATGACTTTGGAACGGGTTATTCATCGCTGTCGTCGATTCAGCAGTTTCCGCTAGATAACGTTAAGATTGACCGTGCCTTTATTTGTAACTGCGTTGATAACCCACGAGATGGTTTATTTTTACAAACGATGAGTGATTTAGCCCATCAACTTGATTTAACGATTACCGCAGAAGGGGTCGAAAGCTCAGAGCAGTGGCAATTGGTGAGTGATAAAGGCATTGATTATATTCAAGGTTACTTAATCTCAATGCCCTTATCTATCGATGATTTTATAGCGTTTGACCCGGTTGCGTAAGGTCCACTGCCAAGTTTTGTTTTGGCTTTTCGATCATACGGGAAAGCTCTTTTTCGCCATCAAGGACAATAATGGTTGGTGTATACATTAAGTCATACTGTTTTGCTAACCCTGCAGGGTCTAGCTTGTCGTAGCCAACGGCCACTAATTTAAGTGAGCCTAACTGCACCTTTGCAGTATCGAGAAGCTTCAAAAATCGAGGCACTTCACGTTTTGAATCATGACACCAAGTGCCCAAGAACACCAAAACCTGCTTACCTTGCAGTGCTTTTATCGTGGTTAACTCTTCTTCGCTCGGTGAGTATTCATCGTACTCTTCACTAAACGAAGAGTAGTCTTTAAGTAAGTCATCACGACTTATCTCTCCACTGTATGGGGCTGTGTCTGCAAATGTTAGGGCCGAAAATAACAAAGCGGCGATATAAATTAGTTTTTTCATTTTTTTGTTCTCAAGATATTTTCTTCACCTTAACCAATTTAGCAACAACACTCCAGCAGGCTTTGTGCAAAGAATCGTTATTTTTTGCAGGTTAAATTGGCATGTAAAGTAAAAACAAACTACTATATTAGATATATCTAATATAAGGTTTTACTATGTTTTCCTTCAGAACAATTGTGATTTGTACTGTGTTACTTTCACCTAGTCTTTATGCCGAAACAAAATCAGCGACTCTAGAAACTCAAGCAGCTGAGCGAGCAAATGAGTTTGCCACTACGCTTAAATCAGCATTGGGAGCCGCAATCAAACAAGGCGGATTAGTTGAAGGAATTAACGTGTGTAAAATGCAAGCCCCAGCCATTGCCGAGAGCTTATCAACTGACGGTTGGACTGTAGCGCGCAAAAGCACTAAAAACCGTAATCAAAATAATCAACCTGATGACTGGGAAGCTGAAAAAATCGCCCAGCTACTCGATATGATCAGAAACACTGAAAGCATCGACAATGTGGCTTTTTCAACCAATAAAGATGGTCAATTTCGCTTTGCTAAAGCGATAAAAATCGCGCCAGTTTGCCTCAATTGTCATGGCCAAACAATTGCGCCAGAAGTAAAGCAAGCGCTTAGCGAGCATTACCCAAATGATTTAGCCACAGGCTATCGGCTTGGTGATTTAAGAGGAATATTCTCTATTACCAAAACACTCGAAACGTCTGAGCCATAAAAGATATGCCTTGTACTCGCATAGTTTGCTCTCAGCCATTAAAATACCCTTTTAAAATCAACCATGGTGCCATTTATGCCTTTTCCTCCTTGCCCACAATGTAACTCTGAATACGTGTATGAAGATCAAAACAATTTAGTATGCCCAGAATGCGCTCATGAGTGGGATCCTAATGCGGTTGATACCGATGATATGATCAATGTAAAAGATGCTAACGGCACCTTATTGGTCGATGGCGATAAAGTGACCGTTGCTAAAGATTTAAAAATTAAAGGCAGCTCACAAGTAATTAAAATTGGCACCAAAGCCTTGATCCGCCGCGTGTTAGATAAAAAAGACCACGAATTAGACTGTAAAGTCGATGGCGTAGGTGAAATGATGGTAACCGCTAAGTTTGTTAAAAAAGCCTGATAGCATCATCAAAATTGTTATATATTGCTGCGAATAATTACGCAGCAATCTCAAAAAGCTAATTTTAATAATAGCCAAACTTTTCAACAACAACCCCTGTTACTTCACAATGTTCGCAGCTCAACTGCCAACCTGCGGCCCATGTGGTTGCGTTAAGATTTCCTTTGCAAAGCGGGCAAACTTCGCCAGCAAACGTACTGGGGGTAATGTCTTCAGCTTGCTTAGAAAACGGTCTTAAAAACCAAAGGATATTATCATCGATACTGATGGTTAGATCGTGTCGTAACGTCTCACAATACGTATTAAACACTGCTTGTTTGTACTGTTTTGCGTGCTCAGCAGATTGGCTGGCATAAACACTGAGTGCATTTTCGATGTCTTTTAGGCGATCAGGCCATGCTTGTGCGTCTATATTTGCTTTGCAATCTAATAACTCTTCAAGAGTGTAACTTGCATAGTTTGGTTCAAACATCATTGCCATCCTTGCTTTAGGTTATTAATTCTTTGGGTACTCAGTGCTTTGGATATAATGTACCATTTAGCTTTATTTGCAAAAGCCATTGATCAAATAAATTGTTCGCGATACTCAGCTCATCATCTGAAAGTGTCGGGTATTGTCTTTGCTCAAACCACGCATAACGATTATACACATCGTTATTTTGCGTGATTTCCATAATGAGTCGATTTATAGCGTAGGCTTTTGCTGCACTATGCTCACCAACTTGTTCGCTGTAATACATGCTCGCTAAACTCATCAGCGCTTGTTCACTACCCTGCTTCGCTGCTTGCTCTAAAAATACGGTTTTACGCTCTTTAAAACTATCACGATTTTTGATGAACTCTGCACGTGACAACTTCTCAGGAAATTGCGACTTCATATAAAATTCGGGCGTTAGCCCAGCAAACGTTTGCTGCGCATAAGCCGAGCCATTTTCTGCAGCCTCTGCCAAATAACTGTAAAAAGAACGCCGCGTTGCTAAATCTAATCCTTGGCAATACTCATATTTATCTAAAACACGGCTTTGTATATCGCCAGCATCACTAAACTCATAGATTTCAGCCAATTTTTCTTCAAGCGCCTGTTCATCTAAAGGCGCATTAAAACAATACTTAAGGTTTTGCGCGATGAGGTAGTTAGCCTCAGCATCACCTTGCTCAGCGCGTTGCTTTAGCCCTGTAAAATAGTCAATAAACACACCATCAAAATGCCATTTCGGTGCATTTTTGATAATAAGTTCACGGCTGCCATTAACTTCACTCCCTTGCTCAGCTGATTCATCAGCTAACAAACTCGTGTCAGGCTTTGTGGCAGTCATGCTTACTTGTGCCACAACTTTCTGCGTAGTTTTTATATCATTTAAAGATTCTGAATTGGTTGCAAAGATTGCTGATTCTTGAGAAAAATATATATACATAACGAACAACAATGCCAAAACCACTATTAAAAATGGCTTTATTCTTTGCCTAATAAAAGCATACCCAGACATAACAACCTACTTATCATTTTTGTTGCTAAGTAAGTTACAAGAAAACAGCGATGAATGCGAAACCTAACTGCGGTTTCGCTTTTAAGCTATATAAACTATTTGCACTTAAGGCTTATAATTAAACCTAAGAAACCTGCAGTTCTAGCATTTACTCGTTTTGAATCAAGTGGGCATTTTGTCTTTTTTTGCTGCTTATTTTAGGTCTTTATTAGGAATATTGTGTATGGACGAATTACCGTATCTACAAAAGGTGACACTCAAACGAGATCACGTTTTCTCTTTTGATACATATCCATTCTCTATTCCTGCGGTTAATCAGCTCTTTGAAATAGGCTTTTCGAAACATGTAACAATATTTGTAGGTGAAAATGGTTCTGGGAAATCGACTCTTTTAGAAGCAATTGCTATCGGGTTGGGTTTTAACGCCGAAGGTGGCTCTAAAAACTTTAACTTTCAAACTCAGCAATCGCATTCAGATCTTCATAAGTACTTGCTACTCTCAAAATCGTTTAAGAGATACAAAGATGGTTTTTTCTTGCGAGCTGAAAGCTTCTATAACGTTGCATCAAATATTGATGACTTAGATTCGGGGTTTTCTGGAGGACCTAAGCTGATAGATGCCTATGGTGGTACATCCCTACATCACCAATCACATGGCGAATCCTTTTTAGCGCTTATGGTAAACCGCTTCATTGGCAATGGGCTTTACATTTTAGATGAGCCTGAGGCCGCACTTTCTCCTTCTAGGCAGTTGGCTGTTTTAAGTCGCATGTTTCAACTAATTGAACAAAACTCTCAGTTCATTATTGCCACACACTCACCAATTTTAATGGCGTACCCAGGCGCAAGGATCTACCAAGTGGGAGCGCAAGGTATTGAACAGATAAATTATGAGGATACTGAGCATTACCAAATTACAAAGGCATTTTTAAACAACCCACAGCCAATGCTCGAAGAGCTTTTCAAGCCAGAAGATGACTGATTTTATTATTTCTTATGCTATGCATGAACAAAGGTAAGCAAGAAAGCATGCTTACCTTTATAGGGCGTGTTTAGATTTAACTAAATTTGTTTTGGTAGTTTAGTCGAAATAAAAGCAGTAATTACAATAAATAACAGTGAGATAGCTAAACAGGCAGCTAAGCCATAAAGCTGAAACACTAAGCCCGACAACACAGTACCAATTAAGCGTCCCATGGCATTGGCCATATAATAAAACCCAACATCAAGTGATACGCCATCGGCATCAGCCATGCTAACAATTAAGTAGCTGTGCAAAGATGAGTTAATCGCGAAGACCACGCCGAACAACATCAGTCCGCCTATCAGCATTGGTTTTACAGCCCAGCCAAAGCCAACAGCAAGGGCAATGGCTAAGGTGACTAAAGCAAGCAGTGATGCCCACTTAACTGTTTCTGCGCTTGGTGATGTTTGCTTATTAAGCTTAATGATTTTAGGAGCAAAAGATTGCACTACCCCATAACCAATTACCCAAGTAGCTAGAAAAGCGCCCACAGTCCAATGGTCCCAGCCAAAGGCCTGTGATAAAAACACGGGTAGTGCAACAACAAACCAAACATCACGGGCACCAAACAAAAACAACCTCGCGGCCGACAAGATATTAATTGAACTGCTTTTTGAAAATATCTCGTTAAACTTAGGTTTGTTTTTGGCTTTGCCTAAATCATTTTTAAGTGCATATATACTAAAACACCACACCACCAGCAAAGTGGCTGCCATAGCAAGCATTGCGCCTTTAAACGACATTAATGTCAGTAGTAAGCCACCTAAAAAGAAGCCCACACCTTTTAATGCGTTTTTAGAGCCCGTAAGTATCGCTACCCATTTAAACAAGGTGCCTTCTTGGCCACTAGCAACCAGCATTTTAATTGAGCTTTTAGCGCTCATTTTATTGAGATCTTTGGCAATGCCCGACAGCGCTTGCGCCAGCATCACATAGGCAACACTCAGCCATTCAGGAGGGACTGCCAGCATGAACAAGGCTGCAACCTGTATGGCAAGGCCAATGTTCATGGTCTTGTTTAAACCAAGCCTTGCGCCTAAATAGCCGCCCACTAAGTTAGTGACAACACCAAAAATCTCATAAAATAAAAACAGCATGGCAATACTCAAAGGCGAGTAGCCAAGCGCATGAAAATGCAGTACCACCAACATTCTCAATGCGCCATCTGTTAGCGTAAATGCCCAGTAATTCCCGGTGACAATTAAGTACTGCTTTATATCTGCGGGAAGATTAGCAAAACGCGTCATTGCTTTTAACCTTGTAGTGATAACGCAACTTTACGGGCAAGTTCCGCGGTACGGTTTGCATAACCCCATTCGTTATCGTACCAAACATACAGCTTAACTTGTGTCTCGTTCACAACCATGGTTGAAAGCGCATCAACAATGCTTGAGCGTGGGTCGGTTTTGTAATCAATAGAAACAAGTGGCTTTTCTTCATAGCCTAAAATACCTTTTAGCTCGCCTTCTGCGGCTTCTTGCATCCAATGGTTAATTTGCTCAGCGGTGGTTGGCTTTTCAACTTCAAATACACAGTCAGTGATTGATGCATTTGCTAAAGGCACACGAACCGCGTGGCCGTTTAATTTGCCTTTAAGTTCAGGGAAAATATGTGTGATCGCAGTTGCAGAGCCGGTTGTGGTTGGAATTAAGCTCATGCCGCATGCGCGAGCACGGCGTAAATCTTTATGTGGCGCATCTAAGATAGTTTGCGTATTAGTGATATCGTGAATAGTGGTCATTGAACCATGTTTGATACCAATTTTCTCTTGCAGAACTTTAACCACAGGCGCTAAACAGTTGGTAGTGCATGATGCTGCAGTCACAATATCGTGCTGTTCTACGTCGTATAAATCGTCGTTTACACCCATTACAACGTTCAGCACACCGTCTTCTTTTACAGGGGCAGTGACAACAACTTTCTTCACACCTTGATCAAGATAGGCCTGCAGTAACTCGGTTTTTTTCATCACACCAGAGGCTTCAATAACAATATCGCAACCAGACCAATCAGTGTCTGCAATCGCTCTATTTTGCGTAACGTTAATTTTGTGGCCATCAATGATCACCGCATTATCGTTACTTTCAACCTCATGCGGCCAAATACCGTGTACCGAATCATACTTTAGTAAGTGAGCGAGTGTTGCTGCATCACCCGCAGGGTCATTAATTTGCACAAACTCAACGTCGTCCCATGCAAACGCTGCTCTTAGTGATAAACGACCCATACGGCCAAAACCATTAATGCCTACTTTAATTGCCATTGTTAAGCTCCTACTTTTTGAAAATTGTCGAAAAATGAACGTTGTACTTGGTTATGCAACGATTTAGGGCGAATAGCCTGCACTTGATTAACTATGTCGTTTTTAGCATAGCCAAGCTCATGCATTAATAAACCAATAACTAAGCCTGTACGGCCTGAGCCGCCTTTACAGTGCACAGCCACGCTACCACCGCTTTTTATGATGGCAAGAATCTCGTTAAGGTGTTTGTTGAAAGCTAAACTAAACGCTTCGCTTGGCGCGTCATCATCAACAATAGGTAATTGAAACCAGCTAAGACCGGCTTGCTCACATTCGATTGCAAGCTGCTGCGCGCCATTTTTAATAAGCTCTTCATCGTACATTAGAGTAATAATGGCTTTTGCACCTGCCGCTTTTAAATCTGCTACAGACTGCGATAAACCAACGCTTTTTGTGCCAGGGCAAGGGGTAAAAATAAATGCCCCAGTTTCTAGCTGTAAAATATCAAATGGATGTGATTGCATTATGATTCCCCAATTACTCTTTAAACCAATGTGTTGTTTTATTAACGATTGCAACCAACGACAGCATCACAGGTACTTCG
>Ga0213831_1000769_pt1 | contig 14395 bp, 13 predicted proteins | sample SWATP12_FD_163421 | JGI IMG/M metagenome (GOLD analysis project Ga0213831, IMG submission 163421) | Coastal seawater microbial communities from Marineland, Florida, United States - SWA TP1 #2 | ecosystem: Environmental > Aquatic > Marine > Coastal | place: USA: Florida | collected 2016-08-06 | reverse complement strand
GATTTGAGCGGCAGCAGATGCGGTTTTCAATGTATCGAGTTTTAACTCTGCGTTGTCGTGCTCTGCAATTAACAAAATACTCATGCGATTACCTTTGCTTCTGACTTAAGTTTTTCTACAAGGTCTGCAACAGACTCAACCATCACACCGCCAGCTCGTTGAGCAGGCTCTTCTACTTTCACCAAATTAATTTTAGAAGTAAGTTCTACACCCATCTCAGAGGCGTTTTTCACGTCTAATGGTTTACGCTTTGCTTTCATAATGTTTGGTAACGACGCATAACGAGGTTCGTTTAGTCGTAAATCCGTAGATACTATTGCCGGTAAGTTCAAAGCTACTGTCTGCAAACCGCCATCTACTTCACGAGTAACCTCAACTTTGCCATCAGCGACTTTCACTTCAGAGGCAAATGTACCTTGCGGCATATTGGTTAGCGCAGCTAACATCTGGCCAGTTTGGTTGTTGTCTGAGTCAATGGCTTGTTTACCTAAGATAACCATTTCTGGTTGCTCTTCTTCAACTACCTTTTGCAATAATTTAGCAACTTGCAATGATCCCAATTTTAGATCTGTATCGATTTGAATTGCGCGATCAGCACCAAGGGCCAAAGCTGTTCGTAGCTGCTCTTGGCAAGCTTTGTCACCGATTGAGACAACAACGATTTCAGTTGCTGTGCCCTGCTCTTTTAGACGAACTGCTTCTTCAACAGCAATTTCACAAAATGGATTCATAGCCATCTTAACGTTAGCTAAATCTACGTCCGTGTTATCCGCTTTAACGCGAGCTTTCACGTTGTAGTCAATCACTCTTTTAACGGGTACGAGGATTTTCATATCTACTCCAAAACCTTTGAATGTGTCTGTTTAAACATTAAGGATCTTATTTTTATTGTGGCCGACAATGTAATCGCAGTTTACGTAAACGTCAACTTAGTCGTCGCAACTATTTTCTCTATAAATGTAAAGTTAGATTACACAATCTGTAAAAATTCGCCTGTTTTTATCTGCGACCTTTCGCTGATGAAAGTACATTAGTCTTTTGGTAAACAAGGCTTATGGCAATAGCTTTCAACTAAGCTCATAATATATTTGCTTTTTTTAAGATTACTTCCACACTTTAGTTATGAAACATGGATTAGGATTTTTTACTCATGGCAACTCCTTCGAGAAGCGTAGAACTTCGTTTTTTGGCTGAACCGACCGATGTAAATTTTGGTGGTAAAGTCCATGGCGGTATCGTCATGAAATGGATAGATCAAGCCGCCTATGCATGTGCAGCAGGCTATAGCGGTAAGTATTGCGTCACTGTGTCTGTCGGCGCCATACGCTTCGTAAGACCGGTTCTAGTAGGAAATATGGTATCCGTGGAGGCCAAAGTGGTTCATACCGGTCGCTCCTCTATGCATATATACGTGAGTGTTAAAGCAACTGATCCAAAGGTTAATGAACCGATAGAGACCAATCACTGCATAATCACCTTTATTGCTGTCGACGCCGACGGTGACAAAGTGTTAGTTGAATCCTTTGAACCTAAAACAAAACTTGATAAAAAATTGCAAGAATACGCAATCAATATGATGAATTTGTCTATCGACGCCGAGAACAAACTAAAAGCCGGCTAAACACCGGCCATTAAAATTTACTTAACCAAAGGCAATCCCTTTTGTTCCCAAGCCATCATGCCTCCTGCAACAGATGTCACTTTCTCAAAGCCCATTCTATTGAGGCTTTCGGCAGCCAGTGCTGAGCGTGCACCACTTCGACAGATTAAGTAAATTTCCTGTTGATTTAGCGTCTCGAGAGGATTTTCCGACGAAGCACACACTGGGTGATTTGCCAATTGCATTTCTAAAACCCCTCTCGGGAAATTTACTGCACCATCAATGCGACCTTGAGAAAACTCTTGAGGCTCGCGAACATCAATTAATACAGTATGTTCATTCATTTCTTGCTGTAATTCTTCGATGGTCTTTTCAGTAATAGTTTGCTTGGCATCTTGCACAAGCTGCGCACCCGTCTTTATCATTTTATGCTCCTACGCGACAAATTGGCTGATTGAGATTGCTAACGAAATCATAATTAAGAATGAACCAAAAAGTTTTGTGGTCAATCCTGTATCTAACTTTTTACCTAAAACGCTCCCAGCAAAAGAACCAACAGTACCTATGACCGCGACAATACTCACCGCAGCCCAATCAATGGAATTAAATAGTTCGGGAGAATTTAATTTATAACCAAGAATCGCTGATATGGCCTGAAACAAAATCACAAAAACACTAGAAGAAATGGCCTGTTTTACATCAAATTTAAGTATAAGAATCAATGCTGGCACAATCAGAAACCCACCACCAACGCCTACGAAACCAGTGGCGATACCAACGAAAATACCTGTTAGCACTACCCAATGGGTGGCAAATTGACTCCCACATGATTTCGCATCCGGCTTCAACAACAGCTTAAACGCTGCGGTTAACATCAGAATTACAAACACTAACACCTGTAATCTTGGTTCAGCCAAACTGCCTAAAAAAGCCCCTAAATAACTTCCGCCGACCCCCGGAATAAGAAACCACAAAGTGGCTTTTACTTGAAGGTTTCGCTGACAAATCCTTTGAATACTATTTAGCAGGCTAATTACCGCCACGACAACTAGGGATGCAACGACAGCTTGCTTTTCAGAAAACTCTAGGATGTAAATAAACGACGGCAGCGCAATGATTGCGCCACCAGATCCAAGTAGACCCAGTGTTAACCCAATCAGAATTGCAGCGACAATGGCTAAACCCACATATATGACCAAAAGTTATAATATATAACTGATATTTTATATTATATTTATCTAATGTACAGTGCGTGGCTGTTATTTTTCGATACCTACTTTTGAAACGCCTGCGCTTCTCACCGCTGGGTTAAAAACTGCTTTGTATCGTATCCGAGGCCTGATTGGCGTCAACGGCCACTCTCGCTTTTTCGCTGTAATTACACACACCGAACCGAGTTTAGGCATAAACCGACTCAGCATACGGCTGATGAAACCAGTGTCTAGGGGTGAATCCTTGCCAAGCAATGTTGAATAACAACAGTATTGCTCTTCAATGACATCGAAGCCCAACAGGTGCAACCAATCCTTAATTCGGCCGACAGTGAACAATCGTCCTTTCCAAAAAAGCTTATTAGACTTGAACGGCCAAAGTTTACCTAACAAAAGCATAGAGAGTGGGTTAAAAACGGACAGGATCAGATTTCCATTTGCAATAAGTGCTCGATGAGCTTCACGAAGTTGTTGGTGAGGATCTGCACTAAACTCTAACGTGTGTGCCATCATCAGCAAATCGACTGAGTTATTTTGAATTGGCAAATCGTCCAGTTCAGCAAGTAGGCCTATGGTCATGTTTGATTGACTAGGCGACAAACATACCTGGTGATTGATTAGACTGTCGCGACTGTTCAACCCACTGGATAACCCGCCAAGCTTTATCAGATGACGACCGAAACACATTTTGAGGCGCTCGCTGACAATCTTGTTTTGTAATTCCAATAAGTATTCGCCTGAAGGTATCTGGTGCCAGTGTTCCGGCGCCTCGATTAACCTATACCCTAATGCTGGTTTCATTGCTTTTTGAGTACCTCAGTCAAAAAATTCGGGTTACACTAGCGCTATTAATAGCATATAAAGTATGAACATGTATCAGGTTTCTCCCATACCAGCTTTTTCGGACAACTATATTTGGTTGCTTTCAGGACACAGTAATTTTGCCGCAGTTGTTGATCCCGGAGATGCAAAGCCAGTGTTTGCAAGACTCACTGAAGAACGACTCGAATTAACAGAAATACTCATAACCCATCACCACCCAGATCACATTGGCGGGGTAGAAGCACTCAAAGCAGCCTTCCCTAATGCAAAGGTTTACGTCCCAAATAGTGAGAGATTTAACGCGTTGGGCGCTGCGGTTAAACTCGGTGAGTCCATTCATTTAAGAGCCACAGACTCAGAACTCGAAGTCATCGAGCTATTTGGCCACACCCGAGATCACATTGGCTACCTCGACCACAGCAACGCGTTTGTCGGTGACACCCTATTCTCTGCGGGCTGTGGACGCTTATTTGAAGGGACTGCTGAGCAGTTGCAATCGTCACTTAATTCATTGCAAACGCTGGACTTGGAAACAAAAATCTACTGCGCTCATGAATACACCCTGAGCAACATCGCTTTTGCACTTAATGTCGAACCTTCAAATTCGGAATTGATTGAATACGCCAGACAATGTGAGTTGCTGCGTCAAAATGACAAACCAACTATTCCAACGACCGTACGATTAGAACGAGAGATCAATCCGTTCTTGCGCTGCCAACAAAATGAAATAAAAGAAAATATTCGTCGGCATTTTGCGATAGAGCAAGAGCCAAGTGAGAGCGAGATCTTTGCATTGTTGCGACAATGGAAAGATCATTTTTAAACTATTGGGCAATTATTAAGTCATAGCGACAGACCTATAATTACGTTAAGATGCAAACAGGAAAGGAAGTCGCCACCAACCACTGGTTTTATTGGTGGCCGGCCAGAAAAAAATAAGAACGACTTATGAACAATAAGAAACTCACCCCCGTTGCCGCTATCGTTTTGAGCGGCTTGTTAAGCGGTTGCGAAATGACCTTGCCGAAGACTGAAACTGACGAGGTCGCTAAAACGGTCAATACACCAGCTCCAACAAACAGCGCCGCGCCAGAAGATATCGTCGATGCGTTGACCATCTCTGCTCTGCAGTTGGAAGTTGGCCAACTGACCACAGAGCCGGCCCCGGTTTTGTTTAACGATGTTTGGGATCGAATCGCTTATCAATTGTCGATTGATGTCCCGCAGAACAGACAAGTTGTTGCGGAGCGTAATTGGTACGCTAAACACCCGGGTTACATCAAGCGAGTAACGACCCGGGCAAAACCATTTTTGCACTTTATCGTTGAAGAGATTGAAAAGCGTGAAATGCCAATTGAACTTGCGCTTTTACCAATCGTTGAGAGCGCATTTGATCCGTTCGCGTATTCTCATGGCCGAGCTTCTGGATTGTGGCAATTCATTCCTGGCACCGGCAACCGCTTCAAATTGAAGCAAACTTGGTGGTACGACGGACGTCGTGACGTCATTGCAGCAACGCATGCAGCACTGGACTATTTGTCATTTCTTCACAAGACGTTAGATGGTGATTGGTTGAATGCGATCGCAGCCTATAATTCGGGTGAAGGCCGCGTTTTAAGGGCTATAAAGCGAAACCGTAAGAAACATTTACCGACAGATTTCTGGTCGCTTGATTTACCAAAAGAAACCTCGGCGTACGTGCCTAAGTTGTTGGCCTTGGCCGATTTACTTAAGCGTAATGATGAGTTCAATTTGAATTGGCAGAAAATCGACAACGAGCCCGCTATTGCAGTTGTGGACGCTAAGGCACAAATCGATCTCGCTAAGGCCGCAGAATTGGCTGGCATGAAATTGGAGCAACTCCACAAGTTAAACCCGGGTTACAACCAATGGGCGACGGATCCTAAAGGGCCGCATAAGTTCATCGTACCGATTGAAAAAGCGCCAGCGTTTGAAGCCAAGATTGCCAAACTCGATAAGTCCGAGCGCATGAGTTGGGCGCGCTACGAAGTTCGCTCTGGTGATACACTAGGTGGCATTGCGCAGAAGTTTAATACCTCGGTTGGCGTTTTGCGCGATGTAAATAATATTCGCGGTAATATCATTCGGGTAAAACAGCCGCTAATGATCCCGAAGTCGACGAAAGCCTTGACCGAGTACACCCTAACCGCCGATAACCGTTTGGTTAAAACTCAAAACGTTAAACGTGCATCTAACAAGCTTAGCTACAAAGTAAAGAGCGGTGACACGCTTTGGGATATTAGTCAGGAATATGATGTAAGTATTCGCAGTTTAGCGAAGTGGAACGGCATGGCGCCGAAAGACCCTATAAAACCTGGCCAAAACCTAGTCATTTGGAAAGAGTCTGTCAGCGAAAATCACGCAAAAAATGCGGTCGTACGTTCGGTGTTTTACAAGGTGCGCTCCGGTGACTCTCTCGCTCGAATTGCGAAAAAGTTTAACGTCAAAGTCAGCGATATCATTAAGTGGAACCAGATTGATGGCAAAAAGTATTTGCAGCCAGGTCAATCTTTGAAGCTTTTTGTCGATGTTACTCAAACATAAACTGTAGTTAAAACAGTCAGATGCGATTAAGAGGAAATAATGTGAACTGGTTGAAACTAACGGGATTGTGTTCCGCTTTGCTGTTTTCATCAGTCGCCACAGCGGATTTTGCTGAAAGTGGTGAACTTGAATTGTTTTATCCAACGGGCAGCAGTAAAAAGTTCGAAATGCCGCTAGCCTATACAGGCGGAGAATATGATCATATTTTCCAAGTTGGCAAAATGAAGTACAACGTGTCTGGTCAACCGGAAAAGTACTCGTTCGCAGTTGTACTACAAAAGAACAATTACGTTTGGGTACAAGAGTTTGCCAAAGGCTATTTTGAGTCGTTTGATTGGAATATTGGTGACTACAAAATTAGACTTTACAAAGAAATTTTGGCCAAGCCAGTGATGGGAGACTACATCTTATCAATTAACGATACAGATTATTTCTTCTCCAAAAAGATCGCCCAGTTAACGTTTATCTTTGATGAGAATGGCATTAAAGAAATTGAAGTCGACGGCATGGTTGCGAGCCTTGGTCTCAACAAGGCCAAAACAGAATGTCCTGATGACCCAGAAGCCGAGAAACCGGCAGAGGGCTGTGAAGCCAAAGAAGAGAAAAACTAAATAAAAGCCGGGTCACCGGCTTTTTTTATTCTGCATAATCGCTGTTTACGATATCGGCAATATGACGTAAACGTTTTGCAGCCATCGCATTTACCGAATCGCGAGGATATCGACCTCTGCTAGTTCTTTCCCCTGCCACTTTTCCGGTAAGGATACTGACAGCATCATCCACACTTTCGACCGCATAGACGTGAAAACGCCCCTTGCTTACGGCGTCTGTGACCTCTTGATTCAAAACCAAATTGATGCAATTTGTTTTTGGGATAATAACACCTTGCTCTCCCGTTAAGCCTCGAGCCACGCACAATTTAAAGAATCCCTCAATCTTTTCATTAACTCCGCCAATGGATTGAACCTGACCATGTTGATTGATGGAGCCGGTGATTGCGATAGATTGATTCAGCGGGATCTGCGTTATTGCCGATATTAATGTGCACACCTCACCTAAACTGGCGCTATCACCATCAATATGTCCATAACTCTGCTCAAGTGCAATATTCGCAGAAAATGACAAACTAAAATCTTGCGCGTACTTATTGCCTAAATAACCACTCAACAGCATAACCCCTTTGGAGTGGATTGCCTTACCCAGTTCAACTTCTCTTTCAATGTCTACTATGCCATTAGAACCTGCGTAAACCGTCGCTGATATGCGGGCTGGCGTACCAAACGCGGTATCGCCAATTTCTAAGACGGTCAAACCATTGAGTTTACCCACCTGATATCCGCTGGTATCAATGAGGATCTGCCCTTCTTGGATATCTTCCAAAAAAGATTCACTGATTTGTCCGGTTCGATATTGTTTACCTTTGAGCGCTTGAACCACATGCTCGCTCTCAATCACATATTTTGAATCGTCGCCACGCGCCTGCTTTTTAGCATAAAACTGCGATTCGCTGATCAATTCCAATACGTCCGCAAATCGGGCAGAGAGCTTATGTTGATGTTCGGCCTGCCGAAAACTAAACAAGAGTAATTCCGCGACCGCGTCGCTACTAATTTCCATGTCATGGGACTTAACGAAGCTTTTTACCTTTTGCACAAAACCATACAAGGCTTTGTCATTTAATGGTATGAAATGCTCAAAGTCGGCAAGAACACGAAATAATTCATTAAATTCATTGTCATATTCTTGCATCAAATAATAGAGTTCACGGCTGCCCATCAATATGATTTTGACGTCCAATGGTATCGGCTGCGGATTCAAACTAGATGCGTTTACAATATTTGGTTCAAACCCTGGCGATTCCATTTTTATTTGCTGACTTTTCAGCGCCAATTTTAGCGACTCCCATACGGCAGGTTGCTGAATTAACTTATCCGCTTCAATCAATAAATAGCCGCCGTTGGCTTTGTGTAGCGCGCCAGAACGGATCATCCGATAGCTGGTGTAAACAGACCCTTGAACGCTGCTGTACTCAATTCGCCCAAATACATTTTGGAACGTAGGATTTGGCTCGTAAACAATTGGAGCACCTTCATGAGAACTCAAGGAAATTAAGGTATTTGGTATCAACTGATCTTCAAATACTTTTTTGACGTCAATCTCATCGCCACTCTTTTCTTCATCGGCTTCGTCGGCCAATAACTCGCCTACCAACTCAATGACAGTTTCGCGCATATCTTTAAAAAAGCGGACAACACTAATTTCCGCCGCGTATTGATGTTCTAAATCCTTAAACAAGGGGCGCAGCGCGGTTTCTATCGTTTCTTTTAGAAGCGCTCGTTTCTTTTCTGATGTTTCTCGCTTCCACTGTGGTAGCTCAAGTAAGTTTTCATTAAGAAATGACTCTAGCTCCGAAATGATGTCGTAGAAAGCCTGTCGAGTCTCTTCATCTAACTGCGCAAAATCGGCGTCACTTACCGGCTTACCATTAATTACTGGAGCAAAGCTGATGGTGCTTTTTTCTTCATACAAAACCACATTTTGCTCTAGCGCTTTGGCCTCTACTTGCTCTAAAGCGTTTTCATATTTGTTGTTGAACTCCTTTTCAATTGCGCGCTTTTTTCGTTGATACGTTGGGTTGTCAAACGCTGCAGGAAAGGTGTCGAGCAATTCATCGATGAACAATTCCAGTGTCGACACTAGCTGTTTGCTCTCTCCTGCTGCGAGCCGAATGCAATTCGGTGTGCGATTGTCTTCAAAGTTATTGACATAACACCATTCAAACGGCGTCGCTTTAACTTTGGCAACTTCCTGCAGGTGATTGTCTATCAAAGTATGTCGCCCTGTAGCTGGCTCCCCCATTACAAATAGGTTGTAGCCATTCATCTCCATATCTAGACCAAACTCCAACGCCTGCTGCGCCCGTTCCTGACCAATAAAGTTGACCTGGGCATCGACATTCGAAGCCATAATATTGCCGATTTTTTCTCGGTCCAATTGCGGTAGAAGTTGCTCAGAGTCGAGGTCAAACGCTTTTAGTAATTCCATGATTTTTATGAAAACTATCCAATATTTTAGGGTTATATTTAGTAGTCTATACGGAAATACAGCGACCTGCTCACTAAGTTTAATTCGATGGCTTAAATAGTGAACAATTTCGCTTCATTTTAGCCGTGGTTGGCTTGTTGCTAGGCTTTGAATTATGTATCCTACCCCGCTATTTGAAACATTTTTTAAGGGTCGAGATTTACTCGATCTTAAGTAAGGTTCCGTGGCGCAAATTTTCAACTAACGTTGCGTCAGATAAGTTTGAGAAAAGTAAATGCAAACAGAATATAACCATCAGGACATTGAACAAAAAGTTCAAAAACACTGGCAAGAAAATCAGACATTTAAAGTGACAGAGGATCAATCCAAGGAGAAATTCTACTGTCTCTCCATGCTGCCTTATCCGAGTGGTCGTTTGCACATGGGTCACGTGCGTAACTACACAATCGGTGACGTAATTTCACGTTTTCAAAGACTTAACGGCAAAAACGTACTCCAGCCTATGGGTTGGGACGCATTTGGTCTGCCTGCAGAAAACGCTGCGATCAAAAACAACACTGCTCCAGCTAAGTGGACCTACGAAAACATTGAATACATGAAAAACCAGCTTAACAGCTTAGGCTTTGGTTATGACTGGGATCGTGAAGTCGCAACCTGTACACCTGAATATTACCGTTGGGAACAGTGGTTTTTCACTAAGTTGTACGAAAAAGGCCTAGTCTACAAGAAGACTGCAACGGTTAACTGGGATCCTGTTGATCAAACTGTATTGGCCAATGAACAAGTCATCGACGGCCGTGGCTGGCGCTCTGGAGCCCTTGTTGAGCAAAAAGAAATTCCTCAATGGTTTGTCAAAATTACAGATTACGCAGAAGAATTACTCAACGACATCGACCAGTTAGATGGTTGGCCTGAGCAAGTTAAAACCATGCAGAAAAACTGGATTGGTCGCAGTGAAGGGGCTGACATCCAATTTAAGTTGGTTGGTCAAGATGACGCGCTTGAAGTTTATACAACACGACCTGACACACTAATGGGTGTCACTTATGTCGCAGTTGCGGCTCAGCACCCTATCGCCTTGCAAGCCGCGGAGAATAACCCTGAATTGGCACAGTTCATCGAAGACTGCAAAGGTCAATCGATTGCGGAAGCTGACGTTGCGACAATGGAAAAGAAAGGTTGTGACACTGGGGTAAAAGCAATTCATCCAATTACTGGAGAAGAAGTCCCAGTATGGACCGCAAACTTCGTATTGATGGGTTATGGCACAGGCGCTGTAATGTCAGTTCCAGGCCACGATCAGCGAGATTGGGAATTTGCCACGAAATACAACTTACCGATCAAACAAGTCATTGAATCAACCTCAGAAGAAGCTGTGAACTTGGAAGAAGCGGCATTTGTTGAAAAGGGTAAACTTGTTAATTCAGGTGAGTTTGACGGTTTAGAATTCCAAGCTGCGTTTGACGCGATTGTTACAAAACTAGAAGCGGATGAAAAAGGCCGCAAGAAGATCAACTATCGTCTTCGCGATTGGGGTGTTTCCCGTCAGCGATATTGGGGGGCGCCAATTCCAATGGCGACATTAGAAGACGGTACAAGTGTGCCAGTTCCAGAGCAAGACTTACCGGTAGTATTACCTGAAGACGTTGTAATGGATGGCGCTTCATCACCTATAAAATCTAACAAAGAGTGGGCTAAGACCACTATTAATGGTCAACCAGCGTTCCGCGAAACGGATACATTTGACACCTTCATGGAGTCATCTTGGTATTACGCTCGTTATTGCAGTCCGCAATCAGATGAAGCGATGCTTAACTCGGATCAAGCCAATTATTGGCTGCCTGTAGACCAATACATCGGTGGTATTGAGCACGCGATATTACATTTGTTGTACGCGCGTTTCTTCCACAAATTGCTGCGTGACGTTGGTTTAGTCGAATCTGATGAGCCGTTCAAACGTTTATTATGCCAAGGCATGGTGTTAGCTGACACCTATTATCGCGAAGAAGAAAACGGCGGTAAGGTTTGGTTTGCGCCGACAGACGTTGATGTTGAGTTGGATGACAAAGGTCGTATTACTAAAGCATGGTTGAAAGAAGATGGCGAAGAAGTCATCAGTGCAGGCATGTCAAAGATGTCGAAATCCAAAAACAACGGCATCGATCCGCAAGCCGTTATTGATAAATTAGGCGCCGACACCGTGCGTTTATTCATGATGTTCACAGCACCACCAGAGCAAACATTGGAGTGGTCTGACTCTGCTGTTGAAGGCGCACACAGATTCATCAAACGAGTTTGGAAGTTAGCGCAAGAAGTTATCGTAGCTGGTGTAAACAACGAACTCGCCGTTGACGCTCTATCAAGTGATCAAAAAGCGCTACGCCGTGAATTACACAAAGCGATTGAAAAAGTAACAGACGACTTAGGTCGCCGTAACACGTTCAACACCGCGATTGCAGCGATTATGGAACTGACCAATAAACTTGCAAAAGCACCGCTTGAAAGCGACAGTGACAAGGCTCTAATGACAGAAGCGATGAATGCGATAGTCGTTATGTTGGCCCCTATTACACCACACGTTTCTCACGAGTTATGGAACCAACTTGGCAATACAGGTGACATTCTTAACGCACAGTGGCCTGTCGCTGACTCCGCTGCGATGGTTGAGAGTGAAAAACTGATTGTTGTCCAAGTAAACGGTAAAGTACGTGGCAAAATTACTGTGGCTGCCGACGCCGATGAAGAAACAATTCGCGAGCTTGGCTTAAACGATGAAAACGTAGTTAAGTTCACAGCAGATAAAACCATTCGCAAAGTCATCTTTGTGAAAGGTAAATTGTTGAACATTGTCGCAAACTAAGCAAACATGTGGGTTAAGGCCTTAACCTTAACCCACGCTTTCAAATTTAGAGGTGAAATGAAGACTTTACGCTTTTTTTTAATCACGGTCCTTGCTCTTGCGGTCGTTAGCTGTGGTTTTCACCTCAAAGGTCAGTACTATTTGCCCGCCAATCTAAAGCAACTGTATTTGTCATCAGAAAAGTCATACAGCCCGTTGACCGAGCAATTGGCATTGAGACTAGAACAGAGCCAGGCAGTTTTGTTGTCAAAAAGAAACGAATCATCCGCAGAGTTAAGAGTCCTACCAGAGCGCTTTCAACGCAAAACCTTATCTTTGTTCCCCAACGGCCAAGTTGCGGAGTATGAGCTTATTTATGAAGTTCGCTATCTCGTCATTCAGCCTGGCAAAGAGCCAACGCAATACGGTTTCGAGTTAAGCCGCGAGTTTGAAGACGATCCAAATGCGTCGTTAGCAAAAGAACGGGAACGAAGCTTGATTCTAGAAGAGCTCCGTACCATTGCTAGTGAACGTATTTTGTCGCAATTGATCATGCTGCAATAACATGAAAATTTACGCAAACCAGTTACCTAATCAACTTCAAAAATGCCTAGGCCCATGTTATTTGTTGTTTGGTGACGAGCCATTTCAGATTGATGATGGCCGCAAGCAAATAAAAATAGCCGCTAAAGCTGCCGGTTTTGAAGAAGTGATTCGACTAACTCAAGACGACCAATTTCAGTGGCAAGATTTAGTACAACATTTTCAAGCTATGTCGCTGTTTTCAGAGCAAAAGCTAATTGAGCTCGAATTGACCAATAACAAAATTGGTAAAGAAGGTGCGGATGTCCTCAAAAAGATTGCCGAAAATTTTGATAACGACACCGTTTTAGTACTTTTTGGTGCGAAGTTAGACGCAAGTCAAACTAAATCTGCCTGGTTTAAAGCCCTCGATAGCAAGGGCGTCTATGTCCCTGTCTACGATATTGATGGCAACCATTTGAATAAATGGCTGCAGCAACAACTAAATACTCGAAGTATGCGGATGAGTCCAGATGCCGCCCAGTATCTATTACAATTTACCACCGGTAACTTACTTGCCACCGCTCAGGAACTCGACAAACTGTTGATGGCCTTCGGTAATGAAACTGTATACGACCTCGACATAATCCAACAATTTGTCGCCGATCAGTCCAAATACAGTGTTTTTCAACTGATGGACGCGATTTGGGCGCAGCAATCAGAAAAGGCCGTCACTATATTAAGTCGGTTGAAGGCCGAGGAATTTGAGCCAAACATTCTATTTTGGAGCTTTCAAAAAGATGTTTTGCTGATTCATGAACTGCAAATTGCAGGTTTGAGCCAGTTGCCAACAAAAGATGTTTTTGCCCGCTATCGCCTGTGGCAATCAAAGCAAAAACAATTTGAGCGAGTCGCCCAATTGATACCAAGCGAAGTTATCGATGACGCAATTGACTTGCTGCACAATATCGACCTGACAATTAAGCGCTTCGACGGCCGCTGCATTTATTCATTATTCGCTCAATTGGCGTTAATCCTTTGTGGTTCAATGTCGAGTCAATCGTTACCGCTAACAAATTCAACTCTGCGTTATGGCTAAAAACCTAGTTATATACGGGGGGAGCTTTGATCCTGTCCACATGGGTCACATAACGCCCATCACGCAAGTCTACAAGCAGTTTGACGACGCACAGCTCGTGCTACTACCTTGTTATCAACAGCCGTTAAAGCAGCAAAGTATAACGGCTGCTCAACATAGGGTAGAAATGCTCAACCTCGCATTTGAACAAGCAGATTTAGATTTTACGGTTAGCACCATTGAGATAGAAAGAGAAGGTAAAAGCTTTACTAGAGATTCTTTAACTTATTTCAAACAGGCCTACCCACACTCTAATTTGTTTTTCGTGGTGGGAATGGACTCTCTTTACAACTTTCAACGTTGGAAATCTTGGCGCCAGATTTTAGAGCTAGCAACGGTAGTGGTTATGTGCCGAGGTGGCAGCCCTTTTGATGCCAATTTGGTTGACTCGGAAGTAAAGAAGTATCTGGGTTGTGGTATTTCACTATTTACAACGGATGAAATTGCTATCTCTTCAACTGAATTAAGACAGTTATTGAAGGCAAATGAAGATCATAAATTAAAGCACCAGATGCCACAGGCCGTATTAAATTACATACGAACACACGGGCTTTACATCTGATCCCAATGTGAGATTTGCTCTACCCTGCCATTTATAATAACAATTTCCCCTTGCCTGCTGCTTATTCCTTCTGGAGAATAATTCAGGTCAA
>Ga0213831_1000765_pt1 | contig 14437 bp, 12 predicted proteins | sample SWATP12_FD_163421 | JGI IMG/M metagenome (GOLD analysis project Ga0213831, IMG submission 163421) | Coastal seawater microbial communities from Marineland, Florida, United States - SWA TP1 #2 | ecosystem: Environmental > Aquatic > Marine > Coastal | place: USA: Florida | collected 2016-08-06 | reverse complement strand
TAAAAGCAACTGCTGTTGATTTAGACGCGGCTGGTCGTGACGACAAAACAGGTTACGGTTTAGTACAAGTTAAAGCAGCGTCAGACTATATGGCTGCTAACTGTGGCGGCGGTACTACACCACCACCTTCTGGTAACGAGCTTACAAATGGTACGCCTGTCACAGGTCTATCAGGTGCTTCAGGTACTGAATTAGCTTACACCATGAACGTTCCTGCTGGTGCAACTGACCTGAGCTTCACAATGTCAGGTGGTACAGGTGATGCAGATTTATACGTACGTTTCGGTTCTGCGCCTACAACGTCTACGTATGAGTGTCGTCCTTACTTAAACGGTAACAATGAATCTTGTACTATCACTAACATCCAAGCGGGTACTTACCACGTTATGGTTCGCGGCTATAGCACATTCGGTGGTGTGAGCTTAACAGGTAGCTACACTGAAGGCTCTACAGGCGGTGGTAGCCAAGGTTACAACGAAACAGTAAGCAATATCTCTGCAAGCCGTAACGAGTGGAAATACTACACTCTTGAAGTACCAGCTGGCATGTCAACGTTCAACGTAGATATCTCTGGCGGTTCGGGCGATGCTGATTTATACATCCGCTATGGTGCGCAACCGACTACAACGTCATATGACTGTCGTCCTTACAAAGGTGGCAACACAGAAAGCTGTGCTGTTAACAACCCTACAGCCGGCACATGGCATATTGGTATCCGTGCATACCGCGCTTTCTCTGGCGTGAATATGGACGTGTCATACCAGCCATAATCATTTAGATTATTCCTTTATGCTTGTTAATAGCCCCGCTTTATGCGGGGCTATTTTTTTTATCTCTAAAAGGAATAACTTCAATAAATTCAACCGTTAAATTAAGTTTTACCATTTGTCAGACAATACTAGTGCAGATACTCTAACCATCAAGTTCTACACCTCCCCAGGTATAGATCTTACCCTGTTGATTGCAGTAGCAAATTAATGACCTAGTCATTTTAAGGCCTCAAATTTTGAGGCCTCTTTTTTGCCCTAATAGATGAATTTCAATCACTCGTTAGATGATTTTATATCGATTGTCGTTAGAGTAATTACTCTTTAACATCACTATCAAGTTCTTACCCTCCTCAGGTATAGATCTTACCCTGTTGATTGCAGTAGCAAATTAATGACCTAGTCATTTTTAAGGCCTCAAATTTTGAGGCCTCTTTTTTGAACCAATAGGTGAAATAAACTCAACTGTCAGGTGATTTTATATAGATTGTCATTAGAGTAATTGCTCTTTACTATCAATTCCAAGTTCTAGTCCACTAGACAAAGAACTTACCCTGTTGATTGTAATACTATTTATGACCTCGTCATTTTTTAAGGCCTCTAATTTAGAGGCCTATTTTTTTGCATCCATTTTAGTCCATAAAACATCATTTCCCCGAATTGGTACTTAATCCATACTCCTTGCAATATTGACGCACCAAATTAATGCAAAAACATATCTAACCCAACACATGAATCTAGAAAATTGTTATAAAACATAAAGTTAACACATGGCGCAGGGATTGCTCTCATATTCATTAATGGGGATAGCGCCCCAAACGATTTTTTTAAGGAATTACCATGTCTGTGCAAACTCCGATTCGAGGCCTGCGCTCATTTTGTATCGCGGCCAAATGTTTGAGCTTTAAACACGCAGCGAAACAATTGCATATCACCCCTTCTGCAGTCAGTCATCAGATTCGATTACTCGAAGAGCAATTGAACAAACAACTCTTTCGTCGACAAACCAGAGCAATTGAATTAACCAAAGACGGCTTGAACTTTTACCAAGCCATTTCGCCACTGATTCAGCAACTTGAAAGTACGATTGTCGAGTTCAGTGAAGAAAGTAAACAAGCGGGGATCAGCATTTCCTTACCGGAATTCTTTTCAAGTGAGTTGTTTGTACCAAAACTCAATGAATGGTCTGCACAATATCCAAACATCAACTTGCAATTAGAAACCGTTAAGTCGAAAGCTGAACACACCAAAGAGACCGACTTGTCCATCGTATTATCAGGCTCAAAACCAACTGATGCACTTATGTATGAGTTATTTCCAATTAGCTACATACCCGCTTGCTCGCCTGAACTGTACAAAGAATTAAAGCCATATGGCAAAGACGCCATCTTAAACGCGCCTCTCATTCTGCACCAATCTCGCCCTTGGTCTTGGCACCAATGGGCAAGTGAAAACGATGTGGATGACTTTGATCCAAAGCGTATTGTTCAAGTCGATAGCATGTTTTCTGTGGCCAGAGCGGCGCAACAGGGATTAGGGATCGCACTTATTCCTATGCCTATCTCACAAAGTTGGTTTGATGAAGGGGTGATTGCACCGCTGTTCGAACAACGCTTAGTGACAAGAGACAAGTACTATTTGATCCAGCACGATTGGCATGCATCGAGAGAAGAGCTGGATCTTTTTGTCCAGTGGATGTTGAAAGCATTTACCAAATAGACGACGATTTCTCACCCGTCGCTCAGATTTAAATCCTTTGTCGCAGCGACCCATCTTCACTAAATTTAAAGCGTCGAGCAATCGACGCTTTTTTTATTTTTGGAGAAATATTATGAAACGAATATCAAGCTTAACCATACTTCTTTCACTGTTTGCCCTGCCGCTTAGCGCTCAAGACCGCAACTACCAGATGGCTGTTGTAGAGAACAGCATCGGCGCCAAAGAAATTAGATCCGGCGACTATGCCGAAGGTATTGATGTTATCAACAATGCAATGTTTGTTGAGGATGCGCACCTAATAGTTGCGGCTCAAATGAACTTGTGCGTTGCCTATACCAATCTTGGTGAGTGGCAACTAGCGACAACTGCCTGCGACAAAGCGGTTGATATGAGCCAAAGTCTGTCAAAGCAGAAATCCGATCGACTCAACAAACGGCTTGCTTCCGTTGCACTGAGTAACCGCGGTGTTAGCAGAATTAAACAAAACAAGTTTATGTTAGCAAAAAAGGACTTAAACCAGGCTCACAAAGTTCAAGAAAACCCAATTACCCAAACTAACCTAATTGCATTCGCGCAACAAATATTGTCTGAGGATGCGGACAGCTAAGACGAGACAAGGCTATGATCAATCGACAACCTAGGGGAGTATTCAACTCCCCTTTTTCAGTTTCGTTAGACAATATTAGCGTTCAAGCATATTATTGTTAGCTATCAACCACCTATTTTATGGAACAATGCAGCCTAGTGCCCAACTCTTAGCTAGCATCTCAAAGGCAATTGAAAAGACTCAGGACGCCATCGGCATATACAACGCCGACGATGTTTTAACCTATTGTAACCGACCTTATGCTGAGCTGTTTGCGTGTGAACAGTCGCCCATCGGTACAACATTCGATCAACTCATAACCCATTGTTGGGAGTCCAAGAGTGGCGTTCTGATCGAGACAGAGAACATTGAGCAATGGTTGATGATGGCGGCGACTAAACGACGCAAGCGGCCATTTCGCTCTTTTGAAATAGACTTGGTTGATGGTCGGTGGTTTAAGATCACTGAGCTGATGGTTGACGATGAACTCTTTATCTATGCAACCGATGTGACCGAAAGTAAGCGCACTGAAATTGAGTTACTCAAAACCAAAGAAAAGCTAACTGAGGCAGCTTCAACCGACTTTTTAACCAATGTCTACAACCGACGCCACTTCAGTTACTTGGCCAAAAACGAAATCGAACGATGTGATCGCTCAAGCCAACACGTTGCACTGGTCCTTCTCGATATAGATCACTTCAAGCGAATCAACGACCAATATGGTCACGCGGCGGGCGACAAGGTGCTGTGCGAATTGACCGAGCGAATCAACAAGTGTTTGCGCGGCTACGATATTTTTGCACGCGTCGGCGGTGAAGAGTTCGCGATTTTACTGCCAGAAACCACATCAGCCGAAGCGAATAACATCGCGTCTCGGTATTTGAGAAAAATCAGCAATACACCGTTTATGTTTGAGCAACAAGCACTTAAAGTAACCGTCTCAATAGGAGTCTCCGAAAGCTATTTGGAAAACCGCAATCTAGATTTAATGCTCAAAAGTGCCGATGAAAACCTTTATATCGCAAAGCAAACTGGCCGCAATAAAGTCGTCGCGCCAGTTCTATTAAGTTAAAACTCTATGAACAACGAATTTCTAGTTGAAGCCATCAATACGATAATGCCGTTTGGCAAGTATGCTGGCCGCAAGTTAATAGATTTACCTGAACCTTATTTGGTTTGGTTTCACAAGCAAGGGTTTCCCGACAATAAACTGGGCCAACAACTCGCTTTACTCTATGAGGTAAAGCTCAATGGCCTTGAAGGTATGTTAAAGCCTTTACGGCGCTACTGATTTTTGCGCTTTCAATTTATCGATTGCCAATTCGCTACCGCGCTTAGCCGCTCTTGAAAACCAAAGATTCGCAACGTCTGACGATTTTGGGCAGCCCCACCCCATCTCAAAACACTTGCCATAAAAGTACAGTCCATAAGGATCGTTAGCGAGGGCAGCCTTGCGATACCAAACCGCAGACTGCTCGAGATCACGTTCTAACCATGTCCCCTCAAGGTAACTGTGCCCAAGTAACACCTGAGAAGTCGAATCTCCCATATTCGCAGCTTTAACCAATATCGTGTGTGCTTGATGCCATCGCCCTTGGCGCTTCCAAAGCTGCGATAGCAACCTCATTGCCGGTGGAAAACCTTGCTCAGCCGCGAGCGCCAACCAGTAATGATAGCGATTGCGCCAATGCTCTTGATCGAACGCATTGAGTTGGTCGTAGTCGTGATATTGGTACGCCAGTGCAAAGTTCATGGCGACCGGTACGATTTTATTCGGCTCAAAGTTTTGCAAAATATGATTGGCATAACGCAAAGACATTTCGGTATCCAAATACTCCATAAAGCTAGGCTGAGGGAATACTTTGTAGGCTTGAACTTCGGTACCGTTACAGGTATTCGTTGGAAACAGCACAATGCCAACTTCATCTTGCACCTCTGCTCGAGGCAGCGCCTTATTGGCGATTATCAGGTTTTTGCCCAGACGTTTGTAGCCTTTGGTTCGACATAAACGCTGCTGTTGAGCTGGTGATATCTGATACTCGTCAAAATAATCCAACCAATGCGCAAGTTCATGTATAAACACGGCAAATGAATCACCTTCAGCCAACAACATTAATCCGCCACGGGTGTTAGCGCCCCCCTCATTTGTTAACACAATAAGATGGGTGGCCTTTGCAAGCTTTGATGACTGCGACTCAATGGACTTGGCAAAACTGCTAGCGAGTAATTGCATGTCGCAATCAATCAGCGCTTCGCCACTTGCATTACAGGCTCGGGCAACGAGTGGCTCAACAACAGGTGGTTGCCAGCAAATTGGCAAGGTTGCCAGCCTAGATGACTTAAACTGTTCAACCAAAGATTGGGCTTTGCCGTGAAGACCGGTGTCCTGAAGTTTCATTGCAACGACCATACGACATTTAGCGTCATCAACAAATTCAATTGCTGTCAGGGACTCGGGAGCAGGAAGTAAAGACGATGATTGACCTTGAGAATCAAACTGAACAGTGGCGACCAATTGTTTGAACTGTCCACTGAGTGTCTCTGGTAACTGCGACTCAAGTTGCGCATGCTCGGATAAAAGTACACTTGCAGCCTGCCAATTCCGCTGGGCCACCAACGCGTTCAACTCGTCTAACACCACTTCCGCTGAGCCGAATTGAATGGCCCGTTGGCGCCAAAGATTAAGCCCTTCCAGCCCTTCTTTTTTTACGATCTGGTACCAATGAATCACTGCGGGCGGATAGTCGAGCTTGGCCGCCTGATACAAATAGTCTTTGTGTCCCTCGCTTTTGTAGAGGTAATACATGGCGGGAGGGTGTTGGTAGTGCGCTGCGATATGGGCATAAGCCCCAGTCGCATCAAAAGTGTACACCGTAGAGGTAATCGACGGTGTAATACTGTCTGCCAACGAACTGAGTAGCCAAAGCGAGATGCCAACACACTTAAATAAAACCTTAGCTCCAGCCTTCACGTTCAAGCCACTTTACGATGGATTCGCTTGTTCAAATCTCTTTTTAGCGATGCGATAAAGTCGATCGAGCTCCAAACGTGCGTATTTGTGTTCAACAAACTCATAGACATTGGTGGTCAGCGCCAAACGAAAATAGTTCTTCGCCGCTTCCTCTTCGCCTTGCTGTAGCTTAAGTTTTGCTAGGTAGAAATAACCTTCACATAACCTATCAACCAATTGTCGAGTACTGGAGACATTTTTTGCCATGCCATTAATAAACGTTTGCTCGTCAATACGGCCCAAAAATAGCTCAACCAGTTGGAACGCCCAGAGGTTTTTATCGATTGCGTGAGAGTTATAGATCAGTCGAAGTTTGGCCCCTTCCGGGTCAATCTTATGTTCGGCCAAATACAGCCATATTGCACGATAAGGATCGGAGGCCTTTTTCACATGGAATTGCTCTAAGTCATCTATTGCCAACTCAGGGCGGCCGTAATAATACAAAGCAATCCCACGATTTAAATAGGCATAGCTGTGCTCAGGCTCTAGCTCCAAGGCACTATCGAACGCTTCAAAAGCCTCGTTATACTGGCCCAGTAAGGTAAGGTGGATACCGATGAAGTTGTAGGCATCTGCATAATCTTTTCTTAAGCTAAGCGCCCGCTGAAAATCGAGTTGAGACAATGTTCTCAATCCCATTCGATCGTAAATGACGCCTCGCTCATAGAGCAACTCTGCTAACTTGTCCTTTTCCAATTTCACGTAGTTAATTAGATGCGTTAACTTAGCGACATTGGATTCGCTAACATAATCAACCACTAACGGCTCGCTGATAATAACGTTATTAACAACGTGCGGGCGGCTGTTCGACTCTGGCTCCTGGCTGCTGGTGCTTGCGCAACCACTGAGTAAGCTACTGCTCAGAAGCAGGGCGAGGATGGTAATTCTCATACACTCTCCTAAATACAAGAAGCGTATTAATATCATAAAATTGTAGTATGAATAAGTGGTTAAGGGTGGGTTAAACGACGAACCGTAGAAAAAAAATGTTAAAAACAAAAAAAGAGAGCCGAAGCTCTCTTTTTGCTAAATCAACTGAGTTTGATTATTCAGCGGTTTTTTCTTCTTTCGCTGGTTTTTCAATGCACTCTTTCATGCTCAAGCGAACACGGCCTTGACGGTCAATTTCAAGTACTTTAACAGTTACTTCTTGACCTTCTTTAAGTACGTCAGTCACATTTTCAACACGCTCGTGAGAGATTTGAGAAATGTGAACTAAGCCGTCTTTGCCAGGCAATACGTTAACGAACGCACCGAAATCTACGATACGTGCAACTTTACCTTGGTAAACTTTGCCAACTTCTAAATCAGTGGTTAGTTGCTTAACGCGCTCAATCGCTGCGTTTGCACTTGCACCGTCAGTTGCAGCAATTTTCACAGTACCGTCATCTTCGATTTCGATAGTTGTGCCAGTCTCTTCGGTTAGTGCACGGATAGTCGCACCACCTTTACCGATTACGTCAGCAATCTTGTTTACTGGAACTTTAACTGTGTAAATACGCGGCGCGAATTCAGACATTTCTTCACGGTGACCAGAGATGGCTTCATCCATAACACTTAAGATGTGTAAACGAGCAGCTTTAGCTTGAACTAAGGCTTTGTCCATGATCTCACGGGTGATACCTTCGATCTTAATGTCCATTTGAAGTGCAGTGATACCTTCAGAAGTACCTGCCACTTTAAAGTCCATGTCGCCTAAATGGTCTTCATCACCTAAGATGTCAGAAAGTACAACAAAGTTGTTGTCGTCTTTAACAAGACCCATCGCGATACCAGCAACCGACGCTTTAATTGGAACACCAGCGTCCATAAGCGCTAGAGATGAACCACAAACTGAAGCCATTGAAGAAGAACCGTTAGATTCTGTGATTTCAGATACTAAGCGAACTGTGTACGGGAATTCTTCTTGAGTTGGCATAACCGCCAAAACACCACGTTTCGCTAAACGACCGTGACCGATTTCACGACGCTTTGGAGAGCCGATGAAGCCAGTTTCACCTACACAGTAAGGAGGGAAGTTATAGTGCAACATGAAGTTATCACGACGCTCACCTAATAGTGAATCGATGATTTGTGCGTCACGCTCTGTACCTAACGTCGCAGTAACGATAGCCTGAGTCTCACCACGTGTGAACAATGAAGAACCGTGAGTACGAGGAAGGATACCGGTCTTAACGTCTAGAGCACGAACCATGTCTGGTTCACGACCATCGATACGCTTTTCGCCCGCAAGAATGCGAGAACGAACAACGTCTTTTTCCAAGTCGTGAACTAATTCAGCCACTTCTTTCGCGTCAAATTCTTCTTCGCCAGCTTCTTCTTCTAGCTTAGCGATTGTCGCGTCTTTCACTTCACCAACGGCAGCGTAACGCTCCATTTTGTCAGCGATTGAGTAAGCCGCTTTAATGCCTTCTTCTGCAAGCGCTGCTACTTTGCCCTTAAGCTCAGTGTTTTCTGCAGGAGCAGTCCAATCCCAAGCTGGAGTCGCAACTTCTGCTGCGAATTCGTTGATTGCAGTGATAGCCGCTTGCATCTCGTCGTGGCCGTAAACAACCGCGCCTAACATGGTTTCTTCAGAAAGCACTGCTGCTTCAGATTCAACCATTAGAACTGCGTTTTCAGTACCTGCAACAACTAAGTCTAGGTCGCTTGTCGCCAGTTCAGTTTGAGATGGGTTTAATACATATTCGCCGTTTACAACACCAACACGCGCGCAACCGATAGGACCATTGAATGGAATACCAGAGATCGCTAACGCTGCTGAAGTACCAAGCATCGCAACTAAGTCAGGCTGAATTTCTGGGTTAACTGAAACTACCGTACAAATTACTTGAACTTCGTTTTTGAACGCTTCAGGGAATAATGGGCGGATTGGGCGGTCGATTAGACGTGCGATAAGCGTTTCTTCTTCAGAAGGACGACCTTCACGCTTGAAGAAACCGCCAGGGATTTTACCCGCAGCGTATGCTTTTTCTTGATAGTTAACTGTCAATGGGAAAAAGTCTTGGCCCGCTTGAGCTTCTTTTTTACCAACAACAGATACAAAAACTGAAGTATCGCCGATACTTGCCATTACGGCAGCAGTTGCTTGACGAGCGATCACACCCGTTTCTAGAGTAACTTCGTGCTGACCATATTGGAATTTTTTAATAATTGGCGTCACATTTTTTTCCTTTCATTTTGATTCAGCTGTTATCTTGGGGGGTCTTTATGACCGCAGTATTTCAACGAGATTCGCTCATTCGAATCGCGCTGTGCACGCTTCGTACTTTTTCAACAAAGTTTGTTTATAAACTGCAACCCTGACTGAATCGAGTTTTGTCATTTAAATCGCCGCACATTATACCGATGAAATCCACCAAAGCCAGAAAATTAAAGCGATTACCTGCGGTTATCTGCGGTTAAATCAACTGATATTGAAAAAATGCAAATAATCCAACTTTTATCCACCAGTTCTAGGAACTGCGGCTATATTTTAAACATTGGAATAACAAGGACTTCGGCTTGTATGGTTAAACGTCATCTGCTCACAATCACTCTGCTCGGTTGCTGCTTTTTGGCGTATGCAGCAAAAATCGAGACCTCAAAATTGAAGCAACAAGCTGAAATCAAAATAGCGGCCTACAACCATCAACTAAAAACCACCCTGCAAGCCCACATTGAACTGGGTGGACTAAAACGGGGAGTCAATGGTTGTGACGCAGTCGCACGGAATATGAATATTCAAGGCAGTAACCTAGGCTGGACACTTGAGCGCACCAGTTTAAATATTCGAAACCCTGAAAACGCACCGACGCCTTGGGAACAAAGTCAATTGCAAATATTTGCCAACGAATTTGCTGCCGGAAAAAACATTAGCCAACTTAAAGTTGAACGCATGAGTAGCTTTGGACCGAACAAGGTATTGTATCGATATATGAGAGCTATCGAGGCGGAAGCCATTTGTATGAACTGCCATGGCAATAATCTAACTGACGACGTCAAAGGCCATTTGGCAAAAGATTACCCGAATGACCAATCGATAGGATTTGAAGTTGGAGACCTTATGGGCGCCTTTACGTTGGAGAAAGTCGTCGAGGTCGATTAAAGCGCAATAGACTCCGCTTTTTCGCGTAAAAATTGTTGTGCCGATTCGTCAAGAGACTTATCCGACAGATAAGATTTTTTGCCGCCTACATACACTAACCAGCCGAGTTCGGTTTTCTTGAGTTGTTGAATATCGTCCCAGGCCATTTTCGAATCGACATAATGAGATTTAATAATAATGCCTTCGCCATTAATAGTAAGTGTTAACTCGCTATTAGCTGCTTTGCTGATCATTTGACGCGCTAGCCACCACGCTTTTTGAAATCTTACGCCTAATGCTTCCAATCCTGCAAGGGCAATTACAAACCAAGCGACATAGCCACTCACGCTCGTAAAATAGAGCAAAAACAAACCCACTACCGCAATGACAATGGCCTTTGCATAAGCTTGTTGAGGTTCAACAAGGGTGACGGATTGGTCGTATGTTTCACTGTAAATATCGCGATTTAATACATACGTTTTACTGTAGCTGAAGTGTTCGCTCATTTGACATCTGCATTTAAAAAATCGTGATTTTACCTGTAACGGCGTAGCTTGGGTAGAGCTGACAAGCGAATCCCCCTATGCAGCCACTCAACAGATCGTAAATGGGTAGTGCCCTCGCGCTAGAAAATTTCAGTCAAGGCGATGCCTATGCCGATTTTTTGTTGGCTGTGATTGTAGTCAATAAGGCTCTCACCATAACCGTTGAAGTATTGAATCAAACCAGTGAGACGCCCCCAAAGTGGCGTTGTAAGGTTAAGTTCAATGGCACCCTTACCGGTTTTCCAGTTTTTTCGCACCATGACAGCCAGTTTCTGCTCATTAGAGAAAGCGTAAGCACCATGTATCTCATAATGTCCCATATAATCATGAATATCTGGATTATCATCGCCTTTAGGCTGCAAAGGATCGGTTTTTTCATTTTCAGGGATGCGATACCAAGGTCGGAACGAAAAGAAATAGTCGCCCTTCTCATATATGATATTGGCAATCAGCCGATTCCAACTTCTCGACAAAAATTGCGCTTGGCCATTGGATTGATGTTCTAGGCCAATCTCAAAGCCCATGTTACCGCCATTGGGCTTCCAAGGCAGTGGTGTAATGTAGAAGATTTCAGGCTGATAATTGGTTTCACGAAATGGCTTAGATATTTCGTCTGAATACAGCTGCCACCAAGCTTGTATTGTCATGCCAAAATACAAGGCATCGCCTTCAACAAATAAAGAGTCAGTCAACAGTGGCACCTTCAAACTTATCTGATATTTGGCTTCTACCGACTCTAAGTTCTCAGCAAAATCTAGCTGTTCGAAAAACTCATAAGGCTGCTGATTAAAATTATTGGTATAGGTCGCAGGCAATATGTAGCTGTGTTTATGGGGAGTAATTACAAATGGATTTAGTTCAGTGGCTTTTTCGTTGACAATACGCTGGGCAAAACGGCCTGGCTTTGCCACTTCAGCCCAAGCCTTTACTTCACAATAACGTTGCGCTTGCTCCATATCGATGTTGGACAAGCCAGAGTCTTTGATAGATTCGATGCACTGCTTGGCTTTGGCCTCTATTTGCGCCCTCTGCTCGTCGGGCACAGTATCTTTAAGTTCGTCTGCAATCTGCAACGGTGAGGTGAGTAAAACGGTTAAATAGACAAGCAGATGTAGTTTCATATTGAGTCCGGCTGAGAAGTACATCCACTATTGTAGATTTAAATCGCGTAACTAAAAACCTCTCGTTGATTTATAACGCAAAATTAAGCATGGTTATCTAAAACTTAGCGGCCTTGTTCAGCTTGCGTTAAGTTAACATTGCTAAAATGCCGTTTTTACTTATGAGAATTTACTTTTGCACGTTCGTTTGTTTTCCACTATCTGCTGCTTGATAATTTTTTCAGCATCAACGATTGCTGAAGGTAATCCTAATGCAGATAAAAACAAACAAGCAAAAGGCAATACGAATAACACCACGGTAGAACTTACCGAAGCGCCGAAACAAAACAATAATACCCAGACAACACCCAAGCCCGAAAAAGTGGAACGTTTTGTCATGCCATTCACTAAGTGGGTTGAGGATAAATTACATAGCTCCCCTGTTGTTAACCCAACCAATAATGAAGCCAAACGCCGAGTTGCAGCCAACAATAAAAACCAAATGAGAACAGCAATTCGCCGAGCGTTAAAAGCTTATCCAGGCACGGTACTTAGTGTGGATAAATCAAATTCCGGGTTAACTCAAATCTATAAAGTAAAAATCATCTCTAAATCGGGCATTGTAAAAATAGTGACAATCCAAATGGATACAGCAGAAGAGGTTAAGGACAAGTAACGTGAAACTATTGTTAATCGAAGACGATGAATCGATTGTTAGTCAATTGAACACAGTGTTGGAGCGAGCCGGTTTTTCGTTGGACATTTGTACTGACGGCCAGGACGGCTTGTTTCGCGCTCGTGAATACAATTATGATTTACTTATCGTCGATATTGGACTGCCACTGGTATCTGGAACAGAAATCGTACAGCAGCTGCGAGCAGAAAAAAATCAAGTGCCTATTTTGATCTTAACCGCCCGCGGCAGTTGGCAAGAAAAGGTGCTTGGGCTTAAATCTGGCGCCGACGATTATTTGGTCAAACCCTTTCAGCAAGAAGAACTCGTTGCCCGAATTCACGCCCTGCTGCGACGAGCCAGTGGTTATGTCAACAGCCAAATGACTTTTGGTAAATTGATGATGGACATGGACAGTCAACAGGTCACCCTCGATGGAAAGACGCTTAATCTAACCGCCTTTGAATTTAAGTTGCTGCAGTATTTCTTATTGCATCCGAATAAAGTCGCCTCGAAATCGGTGCTGGCAGACTATTTATATGATGAAGACCAAGAGCGAGACAGCAATGTTATCGAAGTCATTGTTGCGCGATTAAGGCAAAAGATTGATCCCGACAACACATGGAAGCCGATTGAAACTTTGCGTGGTAGAGGCTACCGACTGGCAGAGAACAACCTATGACCTCGTTGCGCAAGCGTTTTTTGGAACACACAGCCATTGTCATATTCGTGACCATGTTACTCAGTGTCGTGGTCATTGAACGTCATTATGTGGCAAAAACGACGGAACAAGCACAACTGTCGCTGAGGATACACCTATACGCATTGCTGTCGGTTGCCTTCTATGAAAACGGTGAACTCACGTTACCAGCTCTACTTTCAAATCCAGACTTCAATGCCAGCCCCTCGAATTTATGGGCGGTTGTTTTTGATGGCGATAAAAATCCAGTCTGGCAGTCGCTGTCTAGCCCGGAACAGGTCGATGATGTCAGTTTGCCGACCAATACAGGCAACTGGCATTACTCCCAACAATCCGTTTTAGGGCAACAGTATCTCACCGCTTCGTACAGTATTGTCTGGGATCAAGCAACGCAAAGTGCCTACCATATTGTTGTTGCCGAGAACATTAAGACCATTACCGACGACATTGCTGAGTTCAGACTGACCTTAGCGGTGGGAGTCACGGCCATTACTTTGCTGTTACTTACGTTCCACTATTTAGTATTACGCAATACCTTCAAACCAATCGCAAAACTGGAATCTGAAATAGCAGAGATGGAGAAAGGCGACCTAAAGCACTTGAGTGATAATTATCCTCGAGAGCTTGCCGGGGTCGCGGCTAACCTAAACACCTTGATTGATAAAGAATACAGTCAAAGAGAACGGTATCGTTCCGCCCTGGCAGATCTTGCTCACAGTTTAAAAACCCCCATCACCATTATCAATGGCGAGCTCAACCAGTACCCAGAAAACATTACTCTGCAAAACGCACTGACTCGTATGGATAACAGCATTGAGTACCAGTTGCGTCGAGCGGTTATTTCTGGTCACAAGTTTCTCTCCAAAGGCACGGCTGTGCGCGAAATACTAGAGATGGTTTTGGACGCAATGCAGAAGATCTACTCTAATAAAAACACCCAGGTCACCGCAGACATTGACGACTCTGTCATGTTCTATGGCGACGAAAATGACTTACTGGAAATATTTGGTAATTTACTCGATAACGCCTTCAAATACGGTGAAGGCAAAGTTGTCATTCGAGCCAAGCAAAATCAAGCACAGCTGACGCTTGAGATTGAAGACAATGGCCCAGGATTTTCCGAATATGATCAAAACCGAATTTTTAACCGAGGGGAAAGGCTAGATCAACAAGGACTAGGACAAGGCATTGGACTGGCTGTCGTGTTTGACATTCTGCAAGGTTATGAAGGTCAAATACGCGCTAACTCATCCACCTTAGGCGGTGCCAAG
>Ga0213831_1000764_pt1 | contig 14491 bp, 10 predicted proteins | sample SWATP12_FD_163421 | JGI IMG/M metagenome (GOLD analysis project Ga0213831, IMG submission 163421) | Coastal seawater microbial communities from Marineland, Florida, United States - SWA TP1 #2 | ecosystem: Environmental > Aquatic > Marine > Coastal | place: USA: Florida | collected 2016-08-06 | reverse complement strand
CCGCGATGACATAACACCAAATCTAAACGTTCTTCCAGTTTTTTGATGGCTGCACTGATGTTGGGTCGTTGCATACGCAACACGGGTTCTGCCGCAGTAAATCCGTTGCAGCTCGCTACAGCGTAAAACACACGCAGTAGCTTTATATCTGACTCCTGAAGACGATTAAGCATATTAGCACCTGTTTATAGGTATAGTTATCGATACTCAACTTAGAACTATATTCAACTAATTGTGCTATTACAACGACATTTTGCGGCTTTTCATCTCATTTTTTATTAAAAATTTGAGTTTTGTGCTACCCAAAAACTGACGTCAAGTCGTATTGTCCACAGGAAAAAAGGGGGATTTTCTTACATCAAAAGGAAAAGTGCTGTAGTGAGTTATCCGGTTTTATACGGAAAGAACCCACATACAGCCTCTGCTAGCGGGGCACATAGCCATTTTTAAGAGAGTGTAACAACTTGCTTTCGAAGTGCTTCAATATCGTCACGCAATGATGCTGCTTTTTCAAACTCAAGCTCGCGCGCATATTCAAACATCTGCTTTTCAAGCTCCGTGATTTGGTCCATTAATTCAGTAGCACTTGCTGTTTTCTGTTGCTTCTTCTTCTCTTCAACTTTGCGCAGTCTGACTTTTCCAGACGCAGGGTGCGCGCTGTCGCCTAAGTCCATAATATCGGTAATAGGCTTATTAAGTCGCATCGGCGTTATACCATTTGCCTCATTATGCGCCATTTGCTTCTCACGACGGCGCTCAGTCTCGTCCATCGCTTTTTTCATCGACTTGGTAATACTGTCAGCGTACAAAATAGCTTTACCATTCACGTGACGCGCGGCTCTACCAATAGTCTGAATTAATGAACGCTCGGCTCGCAAAAAGCCTTCTTTATCGGCATCTAAAATCGCCACCAGCGACACTTCCGGCATATCTAAACCTTCACGTAAAAGGTTAATACCTACCAACACGTCGAATTTACCCAGTCGCAAGTCTCGGATTATTTCAATTCGCTCTACGGTATCGATATCCGAATGCAGATAACGAACTTTAACGCCGTGCTCATTTAAATACTCGCTTAAATCTTCAGCCATACGCTTGGTTAAGGTAGTAATAAGCACACGTTCGTCAAGCTCTACCCGTTTTTGTATTTCAGACAGGACATCATCAACTTGAGTGGCTACAGGACGTACTTCAATAACAGGGTCTAGCAGGCCCGTTGGACGCACAACCTGCTCTACTATCTCACCGTCAGTTTTCTTTAATTCATAATCGCCTGGCGTCGCAGAAACATAGATGGTTTGGGGGCAAATCTGTTCAAATTCTTCAAACTTAAGCGGACGATTGTCCAACGCCGACGGCAGCCTGAAACCAAATTCCACCAAGGTCTCTTTTCTAGAACGATCCCCGCGATACATTGCCCCTACTTGAGAGACAGTTACGTGAGACTCATCGATAAACATTAGGCCATCTGCTGGAAAATAGTCCAATAAGGTTGGAGGTGGTTCGCCCGGTGCTCTTCCTGAAAGATAGCGAGAGTAATTCTCGATCCCAGAACAATAGCCAAGCTCCATCATCATTTCGATATCGAACTGGGTGCGCTGTGAAATACGCTGCTCTTCAATCAGCTTATTCGCCTCTTGAAGTTGCTTTTTGCGATCGCCAAGTTCTTCCTTGATATGCTCAATAGCATTGAGGATTTTCTCTCGAGGGGTTACATAGTGCGTTTTAGGAAAAACCGTTGCTCGAATAACTGACTTATCGACAGCCCCGGTTAGCGGGTCGAACAGACTAATTTTATCTATTTCATCGTCAAAAAGCTCGACCCTTACGGCTTGCTTTTCAGAGTCCGCAGGGAAAATATCTATAACATCGCCACGAACACGGAACGTACCCCTTTCAAACGCTAAATCGTTACGCTTGTACTGCAGTTCTGCAAGGCGACGTAAAATGTCACGTTGGTCCATGGTGTCGCCCTGGCGAAGGTGCAATAGCATCTTCATGTAGGATTCAGGGTCACCCAAACCATAAATAGCCGACACACTCGCTACAATGACTACGTCTCTGCGCTCCATCAACGCTTTAGTGGCGGACAGTCGCATTTGTTCAATATGATCATTGATTGACGCGTCTTTCTCAATAAAGGTATCTGTACTTGGAACGTAGGCTTCTGGCTGATAATAATCATAATATGAAACGAAGTACTCTACGGCGTTATTGGGGAAGAATTCTTTCATCTCACCGTAAAGCTGAGCCGCTAATGTTTTGTTGTGTGCAAGAATAAGCGTTGGTCTCTGCACTTCTTTAATGACATTAGCCATGGTAAAGGTTTTACCCGACCCCGTAACACCAAGCAGTGTTTGGCCGGCCAAGCCACTTTCTAGGCCATCCACCAAAGCTTCTATTGCTTTTGGCTGGTCGCCTGCTGGCTTGTATTTAGAATGAAGCTCAAACCCTCTACTCATTTACTTAACCTTTTCTTTAGCTTACTGCTTAACATCTTGCTTGCGGTCAAACTACTCAACATTAAAAACGCACAGCCTTAGATAGCCGCTCTGGTATTAGCTGTGCTCAGACGTTTCTTTATCTAATTCAAACTGAGTAATCGCACGTTTGAAAACAACAAATGAAACACACGCCATTGCAATATTGGCAATGACCGTTCCTGCAAATAACCCTTTCAGTTCAAATAGAAAACTACCCGCAACGCTGATAGGTACGAAGAAAACAAATAAGCGGATGACACTTAACGTTAATGCCGTCATTGGGCGATGCATGGCATTCAACGATGAGTTAGTCAGAATGATAATGCCTTGCATGCCATAACCCAGCGGTACAATCATAAGAAACAGCTGTATTAGTACGCTTACCTCTGCTTCATTAGCAAAGGCGACGGCTATCCAGCTAGATAGTCCCCACATGACAAGAAAAATGGCGAACTGCCAAACCAGAACAAATTTCAATGTAAGCGAATATGCCGTTTTTACCCGTTCTACTTGGCCTGCCCCAACGTTTTGACTGATAAATGGAGGCAGTGTCATGGAAAGTGCTAGCACAACAATACTTGCAATAGACTCCATTCTATTTCCCACTCCCCACGCTGCAACCGCTTCGGCGCCGTAACCAGCAACTACAGCTGTCATCACGCCACCGGCAACGGGGGTAAGCATATTTGCACCCGCCGCAGGTAGTCCTATTTTAAGAATTTCACGGCTGCTATCACGCAACTCGGCAAGTGTCAGCAGTCGAGGCAACATCAACTTTCGACGAACGGCTAAAATATAAAGAATCCATAATGCACCAACTATCCACGCTATAAAGGTAGCGAGTGCCGCACCTTTTATTCCCATTGCCGGAATGGGCCCAAGTCCGAAAATGAAAATAGGATCAAGCAACGCGTTTAATCCGCCGCCTGCCGCCATAACAATACTGGGTGTGCGGGTATCGCCACACGCTCGCAGCACACTATTGCCAACCATCGGCATGGCAAGAAAGATGCTCGACAAGTACCATAGCCCCATATAGTCAGAAATGTACGGCATTAGATTGTCTGTTGCATTAAGCAACTTAAACACAGGCTCTATGGTGAAAAAGCCAATTGCAGCTAGTGCACCCACAAGCAAAACGGACAGCATTAATGAACCCGTCGCATAATGTTGAGACTTGGTTATTTCTTTACTGCCCTGTAACTTGCCTATAATTGCAGAGGTACCAATACCTAAACCTATGTTTAGGCTTATTACGGTAAAAGTAACGGGAAAGGTAAAACTAATAGCGGCTAAAGGGTCGGTGCCCAGCAAGCTCACAAAAAAGGTATCGATAAGTCCAAAGCTCATCATCATTACCATTCCCAGTATCATGGGAATAGTCATACGCTTTAACGTAGTACCTATATCTCCTTCCAATAAGTCGGAAGTACGTTGTTTAGCGTTACTTTTTATCACTTGAGCTCCGGCAAACTAAAATCCCCTCATCAATTGCGCGTTAGTGTAAAAGAGTGAACACTATTTAGCTATGCGTATTCGACAAACAAAACAAAGCATAAGAGGGTTGTATGAAAAGCGATGTTTTTGACAAAAGTACGTGCGATGACCCATTTCGCTGGCTACGCCACAAAACTACGAGTTTTTTGTAAAAATAAATCAAAACACGTGCGTATGTGTTCATTACAGTTTAATTTCTATCCTGTTTCACTTTTAATATGCAGGCAAAACGTCTCGGGCGCATCTAGCTATCCAAATAGAGCGTTTAAAAGACACACAAAAATGTTAACAAAATGTAAGGCATTGAGAATTAAGATGGATTTCATTGAATAGCATTTAGGCATTCGTTGAATTAACACACAAGCTACTTTTTGTTCAACCGATCTATTCCGATCGAGAAACAAGATCAAAAAAAACACCCTAAACCCCTGTATTAAAAAGATTATCCACTCAATAACGCCATAACCTGATTAGATCAATACGTACGCGATCTCGTAAATAACTACAGCGATTCTAAGCTATCAACATAGTTATCCACAGATTTAGTGGATAACTAACGCCAGACCATATTCGGCGGGATTTCGTGCTCGATTAATTTCTCAGCACGTAAGTGGTGACTAACCTTTTAATCCTCAGGTACAGGTTACAGATTTATTAAAGCCTGTACATAATACCAGTATGGAAGCGCTTTTTTATTCTATTTAGTTATACCCTTTAACTTTAGTGAGATATATAAGAAAACGAGATGGGTAAAACTATCAATTACTAAAACAACCTCTTGTTCATAAGCAATGAGGGAATAATGTGCAGTTATTAACCATCATTTTCTCAGCATTGGCGACAAAATGAACATAAAAGCCGTAAAAAGCTATTTTTTGCGCAGTCAGCACAAATATTTCATTTATGTTGTTGACAGTTCCTAAGTACGTCTTTAATATTCGCCTCCGTTGAAGCACAGGTCCCCCTTAGCTCAGTTGGTTAGAGCGACGGACTGTTAATCCGCAGGTCCCCCGTTCGAGTCGGGGAGGGGGAGCCAACTTCAGCAAACAACTTAGGTGTCGATTCCCCCTTAGCTCAGTTGGTTAGAGCGACGGACTGTTAATCCGCAGGTCCCCCGTTCGAGTCGGGGAGGGGGAGCCACTTAGTTGGCTCTTAATCGCCTCACCCACTTCATTCTATTTTAATTCCTAAAACAACGCGTTTAGACATTAAATAACCCTAATTCAATCAAGTTGTTAAACCCGTTCTAAAAAGGGATAATAGACCTAATCTGTTTTTCTTTTTAATTCGCGGGCATTGTCCGTCAAAATTCCTCGAAGGAATTGCGTTATTCATGACTGAATTTTTACTGCTATTGATTGGTACAGTACTGGTTAACAATTTTGTGTTGGTTAAGTTTCTCGGCTTATGCCCGTTTATGGGTGTGTCTGGCAAACTTGAAACTGCCATGGGCATGTCTATGGCCACCACATTTGTTCTCACCCTTGCCTCTGCATCGAGCTACCTGGTGGAAACCTATCTACTTGCTCCACTGGGCATCGGTTACCTTAGAACGCTTGCCTTTATTCTTGTTATCGCGGTGGTGGTTCAGTTCACAGAAATGGTCGTGCACAAAACCAGCCCTACCTTATATAGATTGTTAGGTATATTCCTTCCTCTTATCACAACCAACTGTGCCGTGCTTGGTGTAGCACTATTAAACCTTACCGAACAGCATAATTTCATGCAGAGTCTTATTTATGGTTTCGGCGCTGCTGTGGGGTTCTCTCTTGTACTGGTGTTATTTGCGGCCATGCGTGAGCGTTTAGCTGCAGCTGATGTACCTGTATCTTTTAAAGGTGCCTCAATCGCTATGATAACCGCTGGTCTTATGTCCCTAGCATTTATGGGCTTTAGTGGACTGGTGAAAGTGTAATGACGATATCTACCGCAATTATATTCGCCGTTGTTGCCATTGGCGTCCTTGCGCTTATTTTTGGCTTGGTTCTGGGCTACGCGAGCATTCGCTTTAAAGTTGAGGGCGACCCGCTTGTTGAGCAAATAGATGCTGTACTACCACAAACTCAATGTGGCCAATGCGGATATCCGGGCTGTAAGCCTTATGCTGAGGCAATTGCTGAAGGTGATGATATTAATAAGTGCCCACCCGGTGGCGAAGCAACGATTAAAAAACTCGCAGACTTGATGGGAGTTGAACCTAAACCCCTTGATGCAGCTCATGGCGAAGAAGACGTTAAAAAAGTCGCGTTTATACGCGAAGACGAATGTATCGGCTGTACCAAATGTATTCAGGCCTGCCCTGTCGATGCCATTTTAGGTGCCGCCAAACACATGCACACGGTTATTACTGATGAATGTACAGGGTGTGACCTATGTGTAGATCCCTGCCCTGTCGACTGTATCGACATGGTGCCAATTGCTCAAACAACTTCTACATGGAAGTGGGATTTTGAATCATCGCCTAAAGGTGATATCCCCATCAAAATGGTGTCGTAATTGTGATGTACCCAAGTTTTGATTCAATTATAGAAACCCTTGAAGCGGGAAAGATGTACTCATTTCCAGGTGGCGTACATCCCGACGATAAGAAATCTCTATCTAATACATCAGTAATAAAGAAACCGTCGTTACCCGAATTATTGATTGTTCCTTTAAGGCAGCACATTGGCTCAGACGGTATCTGCTGCGTAGAAGTTGGCGATACCGTATTGAAAGGCCAAATTCTTTCGCAAAGCTCATCGCCTTTTTCTGTGCCAGTTCATGCGCCAACCTCGGGCGAGGTTGTTGCGATTGCTCCGCATGTTGTAGCTCACCCTAGCGGCCTAACAGAAATGTGTATTTCGATACGTCCTGACGGTAAAGACACATGGTGCGACCTATCTCCAATAGCAAATTATAGCGACATAGATAAGAACAAACTTATAGAAGCTATTTGCCAAGCAGGAATTTCAGGAATGGGTGGTGCCGGTTTTCCTACCCATATAAAAACCTCTACGTCCAAACCCGTCGAATTCCTTATCCTCAACGGCATTGAGTGCGAACCCTATATCACGTCTGATGATCGATTGATGCGTGAGCACGCCTGGCAAATACGCCAGGGTCTAGACATTCTTACTCACCTTATTGGACCGAAGGCCATTGTTGTTGCGGTTGAAGACAACAAGCCCGAGGCTTTCGAAGCACTTAATATTGCCTGTCAGGACAAGAAAGACTATCGCGTTGTTAGCGTTGAGACTAAATACCCTGCCGGCGGCGAAAAACAGCTGATTCAGGTACTGACTGGCCGAGAAGTTCCAAGAAATGGATTGCCTGCCGACGTAGGCGTGATGATGTTCAACGTTGGTACCTGCTATGCCATTGCAGATGCTATTTTACACGGCAAGCCACTGATTGAACGGGTTGTTACCGTAACTGGTGAAGCCGTTGAATCACCAAGCAATTTTAGAGCGTTGTTGGGTACGCCCGTCTCTCATCTATTGGATGAAGCAAACTACAACCCGAAAAAACAGAAAGCACCTAAAGTGATTATGGGCGGGCCTATGATGGGCTTTACCTTATCAGACGCTACGATCCCCGTGGTTAAAACCACAAACTGTTTGCTGGTTCCTGCAAAAAAAGAGCTGGTAGACGACAATGCAGAGCGCCCCTGTATTCGCTGTAGCGCATGCGCCGACGCATGCCCTGCGTCGTTGCTCCCCCAACAAATGTTTTGGCACGCCAAAGCAAAAGAATACGATAAAGCCGAAGAATACGACCTTTTCGACTGTATAGAGTGCGGCGCATGTGCTTACGTTTGCCCCAGTGAAATCCCACTGGTGCATTACTACCGCCAGGCTAAATCCGAAATACGCATTCAGCGTGATGAAAAGAACAAGGCTGAGAAGGCTAAACAGCGTTTTGAAGCACGTAAAGAACGTTTAGAGCGCGAAAAACTTGAGCGCGAAGAAAAACATAGAAAAGCAAAAGAAGCACGATTAGCCGCCAACAAAGCCAAAGAAGAAAATGCAGTAGCCGATAATGCGAATAGCGCTGTTGATGCTGGCGCAACTGAGGCCAAGGACAAAGTAGCGGCGGCGCTTGCGCGTGCGAAAGCAAAGAAAGCGGCTATGCAGGCCAACGCAAACGATGAAAGTAATACAACAAATACCAACGAATCAAGCACTGCGGCAGACGATAAAAAGGCACAGGTAGCAGCAGCTATTGCCAGAGCTAAGGCGAAAAAAGCCGCACAAGCCCAGAATGAAGCTCAACTTGAAAGCGCGGATAAGCAAGTTGAACAGGCGTCATCGCCAGAAGATGATAAAAAGGCAAAGGTTGCTGCAGCAATCGCCAGAGCAAAAGCGAAAAAGGCCGCGCAAGCTCAAAACGAAACGCAAGCTCAAAACGAAACGCAAGCTCAAAACGAAACGCAAGATGAAAGCGCTGTCGAACCATCAACCACAGAACAGCCAAGTAACCAGTCATCATCACCAGAAGATGAGAAAAAAGCTAAAGTTGCTGCCGCTATCGCTAGAGCAAAAGCAAAAAAAGCCGCGCAATCCAGCCAGTCTGAGGCGTCTTCAGCAGAAAAACCTGCGGGCTCTCTAGGCGAAAAGCAAACTGAACTTTCCGATACTGAAGCTAATTCAGAGCTAAACGCTGAAGCGCAGAAAAAAGCGCGTATTGCCGCGGCAATCGCTAAAGCTAAAGCGCAAAAAGCTGCTAAAAATAGTGAAGGCGGGCAGCCTGATAACTCAGTTTCAGGGCAAGGTGCGCCAACTCAATTAGATGAGCAACCAGACAGTCACTCCAAAGAACAGCTAAATGAAAAGCAGGCTAGGATCGCAGCGGCGGTAGCGAAAGCGAAAGCTAAAAAGGCCGCTTCGCAAAAAACGCAAGCATCTAGCCCTGATGGCGAGGCTGGTATTGAGAATCAAGACGTTAACTCGCCAGAAGAAGCCAGTTTTCAAAGCGTCAGCGATCAAAACAGTAGTGCTCAGAGTGATAGCGCATCAGATCCTGCTAACAACTTGAGCGAAGCGGATGAAAAAAAAGCGCGCATTGCTGCTGCGGTGGCGAAAGCGAAAGCCAAAAAAGCGGCTAAGCAGGAAGAACATCAAGGAAACGAGCAAACTGATGCTAACGACGCTGCCTCGACAAATGAAGCTGACGAGAAAAAGGCGCGCATTGCTGCCGCAGTGGCAAAGGCTAAAGCAAAGAAACTTGCTCAAGACAGTAATGGCAATTTAGCGACCTCATCAAATACTGCTGAACAGGAAAGTAGTAAAGCACATGAGCAGAGCGAACCGTCTAGCCGTGTAGGTCAAGCAACAAGCACGCAAGCTCCTTCTCAACCGACGGCACAAGATGAAAAGAAAGCGCGCATTGCAGCTGCAGTAGCAAAGGCTAAAGCAAAAAAAGCAGCAGCTGAACAAGAGAAAGAATCATAATGAAATTAAGTTTATCGAGTTCACCACACCAACGGGTTAAACGCGATACAGGCCAAGTCATGCGTATGGTTATTTATGCCATGCTCCCTGGCATGATTGCACAATCCTTCTTTTTTGGCTGGGGAATGCTCATTCAAGCCATCATTGCAGTAGTGAGTGCACTGGTCATTGAAGGCGTGATTTTATTTTTAAGAAATCGCCCCATCGAGCGCACATTAACAGATTACAGCGCAGTATTAACCGGCTTACTCATCGCAATTAGTATTCCTCCTACCCTACCTTGGTGGATGACGGTAACGGGTGTTTTCTTCGCTATTGCGGTGGCTAAACAGGTTTACGGCGGGCTTGGCTTTAATATTTTCAACCCTGCCATGATAGCGTATGTGGTGCTGCTTATTTCATTCCCTGCGGCTATGAGCCTATGGCTGCCTCCTGCGACTCACGCTGGCATTACGCCAAGTTTCTTTGATTCGGTATCACTCATATTTACTGGTTTTACTACTAGCGGATACGATGTCACTCAACTCAAAACCATTGCCGATGGTGTAACCATGGCTACACCGTTAGACACATTGAAAACCGACCTAACGCAAGGCGTAACATACTCAGAATCATTAGCGAAGCCAATCTTCGATGGCGGGGTATTCGAAGCTGCTGGTGCTGGGTGGGGAATGGTGAGTCTTGCGTATTTACTTGGTGGCCTCTACCTTTGGAAGACCCGCGTTATCAGCTGGCATATCCCGGGAGGTATGCTGCTAAGCGTGTTTGTTTGTGCATCGCTGCTTCATTTAGCAAACGCCGATTACTACGCTTCACCGCTATTTCACCTGTTTAACGGTGCAGTAATGGTAGGCGCCTTCTTTATCGCCACCGACCCGGTTTCAGCGTCAACAACACCAAGAGGCCGCATAATATTTGGTGCAGCAATTGGCTTTTGGGTGGTAATAATCCGTACTTTTGGTGGTTACCCTGATGCTGTAGCGTTTGCGGTTATTATTATGAACATGGCGGTGCCTTTAATTGATTACTATACCCGTCCTCGCGTGTACGGCAAAAACCTAAAAGGTCGAGGTAAACACTAATGATGAAAGAAAGCCTGGCCAAAAACGGCCTTATGTTAGGTGCGTTTGCCGTTGTTACCACAGCATTAATAGCACTCACTTTTTTTGGCACCCAAGATAAAATTGAGCAACAAAAGCAGCAAAAACTGCTAAGCGTACTTAATGAAGTCGTGCCTAGCGAATTCCACGACAATGCCCTTTACGCCAACTGCACAGAGGTCAATGCACCTGAACTTGGCAACAAAAAAGCCCACAAAATATATCGTGCAACGTTAAACGGCCAACCTAGCGCATTAGTATTAGAAGCCACTGCTCCAGACGGATACAGTGGAGATATCGATATCGTTGTTGGTGTAAAAGTGGATGCACACGTTGGTGGAAACACACAAGGCAGCTCGAGTACTGACTCGCTCGACGGTGAGAGCGAAAATCTCAATATCACCGCGTTAGCGCTCTCGGAGCTGTCCGAGCTTGACTCAACACCTCAGAAGTCATCTGAGCAAGACGAGAATGCGTCCGATATTTCTGCGCCCAACACTAATAGAATCAGTATGAGGGTGCTTGGCGTACGCGTTATCGAACACAAAGAAACCCCTGGCCTTGGCGATAAAATAGAGCTTGCCGTTAGCAACTGGATAACGACGTTCAGTAACAAGCCTTTTTCACCCGACAATTTGGCGCCTTGGCAGGTCAAAAAGGACGGTGGTGAGTTCGATCAGTTCACTGGCGCTACCATCACGCCGAGAGCAGTAGTAAGAGCAGTACGCGAAGCCTTGCTTTATGCACAGGCCAACCAATCTGCACTTTTCAACGCTCCTAACACCTGCGCAATTACAGATTCCGTTGAAACAATTGATGCGATTAACGTGAATGAGGCTCAACCTCATAGTGTAGAGGAGCTATAACGTGACTGATTTTCGCGACCTGTCTTTACAAGGGCTTTGGAAGAACAATCCTGCGCTGGTACAACTGTTAGGTTTGTGCCCGCTATTGGCCGTTACCGCGACGTTTATCAATGGTCTCGGGTTAGGCCTTGCTACCATGTTGGTACTCATTGGCAGTAACGTTACCGTTTCACTCGTTCGTAATGTGGTAAGAAACGAAATCCGCATTCCCGTTTTTGTTATGATCATTGCTGCGTTCGTTACCATTGTTCAGCTATTAATGAATGCATACACCTATGACCTTTACTTAGCGCTAGGTATTTTCATTCCGCTGATTGTAACTAACTGCGCCATCATAGGCCGCGCAGAAGCCTTTGCGTCGAAAAACGGGCCGCTCGCCTCTGCCTACGACGGATTCATGATGGGACTGGGTTTTACCGCAGTGCTGGTCATTTTAGGTGGTATGCGTGAGATATTGGGTGCAGGTACATTGCTAGCAGGTGCAGACAGACTGTTTGGCTCAATTGCTGAGAACTGGACCATAACGCTTTTCAACACTGAAAATCCGTTTTTGCTTGCGATACTGCCGCCTGGTGCCTTTTTAGGTATGGGTCTTCTCATTGCTATCAAAAACAGTATTGATGCAAAGTTAGCCGCTAAGCAAACATCGCCTGCAGTGAAGGCTGAACGGGTACGCGTTACAGCTGAAAGCTAAACGCTAAAAATCAAAAACAAAAAAGTATTTAGAAATGAATGATGTAGTTAAGCCGGCCAAGCCGCTTTCTAAGCAGGAAAAAGTAAAAGAAATCATGCGAATACTGGATGACCTTTATCCGGAAATTCCTATCTTTTTAGATCATAAAGACCCATATACGTTACTCATTGCGGTTCTCCTATCGGCACAATGTACAGACGAGCGCGTTAACCAAATTACTCCGAAGCTCTTTGCTCGGGCAGATAATCCTTACGACATGGTATTGATGAGTATTGAAGAAATTCAAGACATTATCCGTCCTTGTGGTTTATCTCCCATGAAGTCCAAGGGCATTTGGCATTTGTCTGACATGATCATCAAGCAGCACAACGGTGAAGTGCCTGCAAACTTTGAAGCGCTGGAAGCCATGCCCGCAGTGGGTCACAAGACTGCCGCTGTGGTTATGTCTCAAGGCTTTGGCATTCCTGCTTTTCCCGTAGATACTCATATCCACCGATTAATGTATCGCTGGGGTTTGTCGAACGGAAAGAGTGTTGAGCAGACAGAGCGTGACGCAAAACGCTTGTTTCCAAAAGAAAGGTGGAACGATTTGCATCTGCAAATCATTCTATATGGCAGAGAATACTGCCCTGCCCGCGGTTTCGACTTAAACAAGTGTGTTATCACACGTGAGTTCGGCAGAAAGAGTTTTATTAACGAAGTACTGAAAGAACAAGAGAAAAAGCAAAAGTTGGCGCTTAAGAAGAAGCGTAAATAGAAACTTTCAGAAAGGAGCCTTAGGCTCCTTTTTTATTCTCCATTTATTTTCTCTCAAGAGGAATTTTGCGACTAACACACGACTTACGCTTGTGGTTTGCCTCGAAAGGGACAACCAAATTGGCTATGATGGATGAGTTAGAGTTTTGCTCGCGCAAATAAAAAAAGAAATATAAAAATAAATCCATGGAGAACACATGTCTCGATTGAATACTATCGCTAGAAGGCTAGCGTTTGGTGCATTAGTAAGTGCATGCAGTTTTGGTGTTTTTGCAGAAACTTCCCCCATTACTGACGAGCAAAAGAAAAATGCGGAAGCATTAATTCAAAAAGCCCTGAAAAGTGATTTAGGCTATAGCATTGTTGAATCGCTAACCACTGAGATTGGCCCTCGCTTGGGCGGCTCTGAAGCAGAAAAGCGAGCTAGAGATTGGGGCGTAGTGGTAGGAGAGCGTCTAGGTTTTGATAAAGTCAGCATAGAAGAATTCACTATGCCATTTTGGGATAGAGGCCACCTACACATTTCGCTCACGGCGCCTTATGCCCAACCGCTTTACGGCACAGCCCTTGGCGGCGCAGCGCCTTCTGAAAGCGAGATCAATGCAGACATCGTTTATTTCAGAGACATTCACGCGCTAACCGCAGTTAAAGATGGTGCCCTTAAAGGCAAAATTGCATTTGTAGACGGCGACGCCATGGTAAAAAGCCAAACAGGTGCAGGCTATGGTCAAGCGAACCAACGTCGCCGAATTGGTTGGCAACATGCTCAACGCGGCGGCGCTGAAGCGCTGGTCGTGCGCTCAGTAGGATCTGACTCTCATCGTTTTCCTCACTCAGGCATGATGAGCTCAGACGGCGATAATTGGGCAGATATCCCCGTAGTCGCTATCTCAAACCCTGACGCAGACCATTTACGACGTCTACATAACTTAGGTAAACCGCTGTCATTGTCGCTTCACTCTGAATCGAAATGGAAAGGCGAAGTAAACAGCGGCAACGTAATACTGGATTTAGTGGGCAGCGAGAAGCCCGAAGAAATTATCCTTATTGGCGGCCACCTAGACAGCTGGGATTTAGGAACGGGTGCAGTTGATGACGGCGCAGGCGTTGCTATTACCACGGCAGCGGCTGCGTTAATTGCTTCTTTACCAGAGCGCCCAAAACGCACCATTCGTGTGGTCATGTTTGGCGCTGAGGAAGTGGGCTTATTAGGTGCCTTTGCTTACGCTAAACAACACGAAAAGAACCTTGAAAATCACGTTCTGGCCACAGAGTCTGACTTTGGTGCGCAAACTATCTGGCAAGTAGTGTCAAATGTGAATCCCGAAGCGACTGTGCTAGTCGATGAAATCGCGAAGATTTTATCACCGCTAGGCATAGTGCGTGGCGGTTCAGACATTGCTGGCGGCGGCCCTGACATTATTCCGCTAGCAGCGAAAGGCGTACCAACGATTAGGTTAAATCAAAACGGTAGAGATTACTTTGATCTTCACCATACGCCAGATGATACCTTAGATAAAATTGACCCCGATGAGCTTGCGCAAAACATTGCAGCCTACGCAGCAAGTATATACTTGTTAGCCGATTCGGACGTTGACTTAAAAGCTAAACAGTAGTTTCACGTTAGTAATCATCAAACATTGGTCAGTGCATCTCGTGCTGGCCA
>Ga0213831_1000762_pt1 | contig 14512 bp, 9 predicted proteins | sample SWATP12_FD_163421 | JGI IMG/M metagenome (GOLD analysis project Ga0213831, IMG submission 163421) | Coastal seawater microbial communities from Marineland, Florida, United States - SWA TP1 #2 | ecosystem: Environmental > Aquatic > Marine > Coastal | place: USA: Florida | collected 2016-08-06 | reverse complement strand
AACAGCAAGCTCCTCAGCAGCAAGGTGGCTTCCAACAGGGCGGTTATAACCAGCAGAACCAGCAGCAGGCGCCTAAGGTAAACCCGCAAGAGCCAACCATTGACTTTGATGATGATATTCCCTTCTAAAATATACCTTAGACGTTAAATGTTAAGAATATCTATGAAGCCCCTTATTTATGGGGCTTTTTAGTATTTAAATGAAAATATATTCTGTAAATTTTTTATTTTCATTTTGGGGTTATTTAACACCTTCAAACCTGTAAAGTTTTTTTATTTGATTTTTCACTTATCTTTTCTCAAGTTACTTTTTAACATTAAGCCTTTTTTGAATCAGAAGTCTTCCTTTCAGCACTCACCAACTCTCTTTTAGTTTTCAGTCATATTGCTATATGCACTTTGTATATTTGTAGTGTCTTTTTACTAATTTATTGAATATTAATACTTATTTTATTTTTTGAAGTGTTACGAGTGTTACGTTTTGTGAAATAGCGTTACGTAATAGTGATATAGCGTTACGACATCTTGATTGGCTGAAATTCATCTAGCACCTTATAAAAACGTTAATAACAAGAGGTGTTTCAATGAAACCAAAATTTTCTTCAAAATCATTCATAATGGACTCTGGTGAGCGCTATTGTCATATGATTGATGCTAATAGTGGAGAACCCGTTTTCCACCCCAACCTGTATGTAACAACTCAGATTAGAAATAATTCTTTATCGTTTTCAACCGTAAGTGCAGCTGTTTCTAATTTGGTCATTTTCATGCGCTTTCTTTCTCGAAGAAATATAGACCTGGAAGAGCGAATCAGAACTCGACGTTTTTTTGCTGAGCATGAACTTGATGCTTTGAGAGACTTTACTCAATTGCGCTTTAAGAGAGTTTCTCGCATAAAGCTGCCTGCTGATTCTATGTTTACTTTAGAAGAATTGGAGGAGTCGGAGGGAACTGTTGAAAATGGCACTCAATACAGTCGATTAACAACTATTGCCCTGTATTTCGAGTGGCTCGTTGGAAGCGTTTTAATTAACCCTAGCTTTGAAGACACAGAGATGGTTAAACGTATAGTCGAGCAGATAAAAACTAGAAGACCGAAAAAAAAAGGAAGAAATGAAACTGATGCAGTGAAATCTTTAAATGATGATGAACTTGATAAATTATTTGAGGTATTGAAGCTTGATTCTGAGTTTAACCCTTTTACCGAAGAGGTTCGTCGGCGAAATCGATTGATGATTTTATTGATGTATCACCTTGGTATTCGAAGGGGTGAGCTTTTAAATCTTCGCATATCAGATATAGATATGAACAGTAATCAGTTATCTATTGTTAGAAGACCAGATGACAGGTTCGATTCGAGAGTTTATGAGCCAAATGTTAAAACACTTGAAAGAACACACCCTATAAAAGATTCACTTGTTGAAGAGATACAGCAATACATTGTTGTCGATCGAAGAAAGGTAAAAATTGCACGCCGACATGCTTTCTTATTTGTTACTCATAAGAAAGGCCCAACCTATGGTAACCCAATTTCTATTTCTGGTTATAACAAAGTTATAGGGCTAGTGAGAGAAGTGGCACCTCTACTCTACAGGTTTACAGGCCATAAACTACGCCACTCTTGGAACGATATGTTCTCAGAAAGAATGGATAACATGGACATCCCGTATACAGAAGAGAAGCAAGAGCAAATTCGTTCTTATTTGATGGGATGGTCTCCTGGCTCTGGCACCGCAGCTACATACAACAAGCGTTTCATAAAGAAAGAAGCTGGAAAAGCCTCACTTGCGATGCAATCAAATATTGGCGTTCGTCAACCTAAGGGGATAAGTGATGAAGAATAATAATTCCCACGTAGTTACCTCAAGGCAAAAGATCAATGCAAAAGCGAGAGGGTATAGCTTCTATATTGATGACGATGTATGGGTGTTGGATAAAAATGTATCAGTGTATCTGTCTACATTTAAAAGCAACCTAGGTTCAGAGTTATATACTGGCTTTATCAAAGCTCTCGCATTCTATGCGTCAAACCATTCCGCTAGCCATACTTCTAATATAGCCGACCGCTTTAGGCATATGATTCAAACAACTGGTTCAAATGCAATTACTGAGGTCTCACTCATAAATTATCGGGCATCTTTAGACGAAAAGAGTGAATGGTATTTAGGTGTAATAAGAGGCTTTTTAAGAAAGTGGTATCGATTAGGGTATGTAGGTGTGTCCAATGACGTTATTAATCTCTTAAAAAGTTGGCGTATTAGAGGGAATAGAAAAGGTGATGCAGTGAAACGGAGAGATCCAAATGCAGGGCCATTGACTGATATAGAGTTACTTGCGTTCAATGAAGGGGTTATTACTGCATTTGAGAAAGACTTGATATCTGTCACCGAGTTGGCGTTGTGCCTAACGATGAGTAATACAGGCAGAAGGCCAATACAGATATCTCATCTAAAAGTTGTGGATATAGCGAAAGGACAAAATCAAAAAGGAGAACCTAGTTATTTAATCAATATCCCGAGAGCAAAACAAAGAGGAAAATTTAGAGAGACATTCCGAGCATTTGCTATTTCACAAGAGTTGTGGGTAATTCTTAGTGCTCAGGCTAAATATGCTGTAGCTTCTGTAGAGGAAGCTCTTGGATTTGAATTGCAGGATATAGATAGGCAGAAAGTTCCATTATTTCCTGACATTGAGTTCCTCTCACTGGTAAAAAGTCCCTCTGAATTTCGGGCATTGATGGTAACTGATAAGGCACATATAGCTTCAGCTAGGATAACCCGCGCAATTCAAGAGGTTGTTGACGCCACGCAGATTAAATCAGAGCGTACAGGTAAAACTCTTTCGATTAACTCCAGGCGATTCCGTTATACAACTGGTACAAGAGCCTCGCGGGAAGGCTTTGGTAAGTTAGTGATCGCGGAGTTGTTAGATCACAGTGATACTCAAAATGCAGAGGTTTATACTAAAAGTCTTCCAGAGTTTGTTGCTAAATTAGATAAAGCGGTGGGCTTGCAAATGGCGCAATATGCACAAGCTTTCTCTGGAGTATTAGTAGATGATGAAAGGGATGCAACGCGTGGAAACGATCCTTCTAGCAGACTAAGAGCGGACTCAGGGGAACCTATCGGCAGCTGCGGAGAACATGGCTTTTGTGCAGTCAACGTCCCGATCCCCTGCTACACCTGCATCCACTTTCAACCTTGGTTAGATGGCCCTCATGAAGACGTCTACTCATCCCTCATTGATGAACGCAGCAAGTTGCTTGAATTAACGGGCGATAAGCGAGTTTCATCAGCTTTAGACCGAACCATTGCAGCTGTTGCGCAAGTGATTCAAGGCTGTCAAGAAAGGCAAGCTGAACTAGTAGAGCAAGGAGGTATAGGCTGTGGCTAATATCGCTTATTTTAAACCAGGTCAAAATGTCGGAGTAAGGAATAACTTAGCTGCGTTCATTAACTTAGCCCGTGAAAACTTAACTGTGTTTGGTGCAGACCTAGAATGGGAAGCTCCCGTTTGGCCTAAGTTGATAGGTTTCAGCAAATTAGGGGTTACCACTCGAAAGCCGCAACCAGAACAACTAATGGATGACAACTTCATCGATTTTGCAAAGGCGTACTTTCGATACCAACAGGGTCATAAGAGAACACGAACTTTCAATGAAAGTAAGGCGTTACAAGTAGTTGAATCTGCATTAATTCAGGTGACAGGCAGTGCACATGTTTCAAAAATCAACATAGCAGTGTTAGATGAGGCTGCTAATTTAGCAATGCAACATTATTCGAAAGGAGCGGCTTACCATTGCGGTAGAGAGCTGGAAAGATTAGCGAATTTCCTAACGGAGCACCAGTTAACAACTATTGGTGTTCAGGTGTGGAAAAGTCCAATAAAACGAAGAAATGATAAAAACAAGACAGGAGCTAAGGCCAAAGAAGAGCGTGAAAAAAAATTACCTAATGAACTTGCTGTAAATGCAATAGCAGAAATTTTCGCTAACAATCCAGAAGATGCAAGGGATAAGTTTACCACGTCTGTCTTTGCAATGCTGATGTGCGCACCGAGCAGAATTAGCGAGGTATTGGCACTACCTGTTGATTGTGAGATTCACGATGTTGATAAGGACGGTAACCCGACATATGGGTGGCGCTTTTATTCGGCAAAAGGTTTTGAGGGAAATATAAAATGGATACCTTCGAGTATGGTGAAAGTTGCTCAAGCAGCAGTATCTAGAGCAAAGGAGCTTTCTGAAAATGCTCGTGAACTGGCAAAGTGGATTGAAGACAACCCGACCAAATTTTATCGTCATGCTAATTGCCCCAATGTAGCCGATGATACTCCACTTACTAAGCAGCAGGCATGTCAGGCGTTAGGGTTATCTTTATTGAGCAATGAGGGAACGGGAGCTTTGAATCGTAGAGAATTATCTGGAGTTGATGGAGCACATACACTCAATAGCCTTTGGAAATATGTAATGAGCCGTCTACCGAAAGAGTTTCCTTGGCTTGACAAGAGTAAAGGAATTAAATTCAGTAATGCACTATTTGTAATAAATTCTAAGCAATTAGACAGAGTTAAAAATACTTCACCTGTTGAGCTGCAAAGACCAACTGTGAATGTGTTTAATAACGACCTATGTCCAAGAGAGTCATTAGGATGGAGCCATCAAAGTATATTTGATAGATATGGATATAAAGATGAAATAGGTGAAAGGCTTAAACTTACCTCTCATCAACTTAGGCATTTAGTAAACACCATTGCTGAACGCGGAGGGTTATCTCATTTGGATCAAGCAGAATGGGCTGGCCGTGCTGATTTGAAGCAAAACAAGGTTTATAACCATATGACGACGGAAGAGTTGGTTGGCATGGCTGAATCTCTGGATGTCACAAAACCCGTTTCAGGCGCTGTAGATACTCCAAAACGGAAAATTCCAGTATCACAACAAGAGTTCAATGTGCTTGAACAAGGTGCCGCACACATAACGAAATACGGCTACTGCGTTTTGGATTTCACACAGACTCCCTGCCAGAAGTATAGAGATTGTATACATTGCCCTGAGCAAGTGTGTGTTAAAGGAGAAACCGAAAAGTTAAACCGACTCAAAGATCAATTGGTAAATACTCAGAGATTACTAGAATTGGCTCAAAAGGGGTTGGCAGAGGCTGATTTCGGTGCGGATAAATGGGTAAGTAGCCATCAAAGAGATGAACAGCGTTTAAAAGAAATTATTGCTATTTTAGAAGATCCCTCCGTCGAAGATGGCGCTCAAATCAAATTGGTTGGCAATGGCTTTACCCAATTAAAGAGAGTTGTCGATAAGAAACGAGCCGAAAGAAACAATCAGCTAGAGGTCACGCTTATCGAGGATATTTCAGCAGCATTAGGAGGCGGTTTTGGCTAAGCATTTGACCAAACGACACATTGACTACATCGTGAATTTGATTCGGGGTTGGTCAGACGCAAAGATAACGTGGAAACAGCTCTGTATTGAAGCTAAGCCATTGATCGGTAAGTTGGCATCTAGACAATCTCTGCAAAAGCATACAGAGATTTATAATGCGTATATAGCTAAGAAGAAAGGGTTGGTTCATGGCGGCCCTATAATTAAGCGGCCAGCGAGTTTAAAAGTTGCTGCTGAAAGCTTAGCTAAAAAGGATAGCATAATTCTTGAACTTAAAGAGCAGGTAAGAGGGTATAAACAGCAGTTTACTATATGGCAGTATAACGCTTATAAGCATGGTTTAACTGAGCGTCAACTCAATCAGCCAATGCCTAGAATAGATCGTGAAGGTTAACGGTGGAAATAAAAAAATATAAGTGAACTAAGCTAGCTCATCTACTCAATGAGCTAGCTACAAGCAATATGAGTAGCACATAGTGATAAATGCATTATCGCCTTCACGATGCTAGAAAACACTTCCAAGCTCACTTTTTAAAATCCTTCGATTAAAGTCTACGAGCGTCTGGGCTAGTTTTTAAAAGGATATCAATGCCTTCATGCGGGTCTAATTCAAGTGCTTGGCAAATTTTCACATACTCGTTAACATCTAACTTCCTTTCAAAATTTTCAATTTTGGAAATGTAGCTTGAATTTGGAAATTCAAGCATTTCAGCTAGTTGAGGCTGAGTACACTTTTTAAATTTCCTTTCAGCAGTAAGCCAGCCTATTAGTTTGCGGTATTTTGGGTCGAATATTGCCTTCATAGTTGCATACCATATTCGACTCGACTAAATGTTCGAAAATCGATAATATAATCGATTTAAAATCACCGAACAGGAGAATCAAGTGAAAACAATTAGGGTTGCAGCACTAGGAGCAGTATTGGCACTGACAGTTGGTTGTAAGACGACAGTCGAGCCTAGAACAATTGCAATAGATACTAATCAAGAGGGCAGAACATTCGTTTTTAAAAAGCTAGATGGTGCAGGTAAGAATGTGGTAACAGCTTCATCGGTCAAACAGGCTGTCGCTAAACACATAAAAGCACATGCGGGCTACGGTCATTGTCGTAGCTCCATGTTTGGTGGAAATTGCACAAGGAAGGCAACGGCAGATATTAAAAAATACTGGGGGAGTTCTGTAGTCCCAGTTGGGAATGAATATCAAATTACATACTATAACGGTGAAAAAATTTCCGGTGGTGGTGATTACCGTACAACAGTAAATGTGAACCTCCCCTTCACAATCAATGAAACTGATGAAGCAATCACAGTTAAATTACATCCAGCAAGTTCAGCGCAAGTAACGCCAATGCGGGATGCGCTATTTATGGAGATCTCTCCTCTTGTCAGTGGCGATAAATTAAAAGGGTTTATGAGCGATGTAATGATAACAGGCATGCCAGTTATTAATGGTCATGTATACAAAGAAGGTGAGTTTAATGTGGAATTTGACCCTGAATCGGTTAAAACTAACTTCGTCAGAGAGTTCAAAACTATTAAATTTAGTGATGCTAAAAATGGCACAATCGCATCCAGTTATTTTGACCTGTATAAGGGGCGTAAAGAAGTAGGTGCCAAGGTACAGATATACCTATATCGCGGCCACTCTAAAGTGGAATACAGTGTTAAGTATTCGGTAACTGCTAACGGAGACGGAAGTGTTGATTATGATGATGGTGCATTGCTGAACGAGGTCGCGACACGTTTGGAAAACGTTGCTAATAGTTGATGTAGAACGACTAATTATTACAAGCAGGAAGTAATAGATACCCCCTGCTTTGGCTCCTTAATTCAGGTTATGGAGCCGCATTGTTCAGTTGCTCATCATCTAAAATTTTTAAAACCAAACCCATTAATCACTTAACTGATGATAAGTCGATTCAATAATTGCACATAACTAGTCAAGTGTATTGCATGCAGTGCTCCACAGGGTTAATCAGGAGAAATTCAAAAATGGTAGAAAACACAGAAAGACGGAAAAGTATAATCAGTACCGCAGCAAGTGCAGCTCGGCTTTATGGCTCTGAAGAGGCTGCGGAAAGAGTCCTGAGAAAGAAAGCTCTACGGGCCTTGGATACGGTAGTCAAATCATTGGAGCAAGATTTCCTTTCACCTGAAGAGGTTGAAGAAAAGTTGGGTTTAAAGGTAAGAGGGCAGTGAAAGTAAAGAGATAATAGACTAATTATCCTTACGACCTGCTCAGAACATAGGTATAGAGCTAATTCATGGCAGTCTTAGTATTCATGCCAATAGTATTATTACTGGCATATGGCTCGAACCTTATAGTTCTTTTACCGAATCGGAGCCATAAATGACGCTAATGACTTATATTATACTGTCCGTAATCGTTATGATTCTTGCCGGATACATTTCTTATCGAATCATTACGTCTCCAATTGAACCTAAAGACAAGTGATGGCTATAACTGCTCAACGTTTTATCGATTGTGCGTGGGCGCTTGATTTGAGAATTGTTTCTGCGGAGAGCAGCTTACTAGATAGTGACTTTATAATGACGGTCATAGGATTGGGAATCTGTGTGCGTTACATCTACTTCAGCTGCTATGGAAGCCCTGAGAAAGCATTGATGAATAACACGGGCTTTGTGAAGGCTATTAAAGATAGCACTCAGCCCAGACTTTTGTGAGTTGCTATTACCCATACCTCGCAGTCTTTACATTGATGGAATTTAAGTGTTCTTAATGACATCGATACGATGAAAGTTGTCATAAGGCTGGTTGCAGTCTTTGAGTTTTTGCAAAGAGCTGTTGCAAAATTTAGGGAGATTCAGAACCCATTATGAAAACTGCTTGGTGTCGTAGCGCTGTTTTACTAAGCATTCTGGTAATTACCAGAAATCATGATACTTCACTGTACTTTTTTATTAAATTAATTAAATCAAACTATTACCTAGCGAAAAGTTGAATATTTATTTATTCTTTCAATAGTCACTTCTATATAAGTAAATCAGATTCTATAAGGTGAATTGAAATCCAGAGTAAAACGGAATTCAGACTATACATGGTAGATTGTTTTAGAGCAGAAGGAGGAAGCTACGATGTCGAGTTCACAAAGTAGTAACGCTAAGTCTAATCAACAGAATGAAAATTTTGCTTTTGAAAGCCTTGAAGCAATACGAAACCGATTGCTGGACTTAACAAGCCGTAATCGCCTTCTAAACTATAGATACCCTCGTTCAGGAGTGGTTAGAGTCATTGATGAACTACCTGACCAACTTGCATCAAATATGCTTGACGGAGCGACATTTACGTTTATTCCAGTAGATGAACCTACAAGAGAGGGATTGATAGAACATGGGTTTATAGGACTGAATGAAGAAGGGCAAGAAGTAAAATTAAAACCAGACCCTTCTGCTAAAGAGTGGGCTTTAATCAACGGCTTTAATACAGACTACCAACTGCCAGAGTTTGATGATAGTGATGAAAGTAAACATAACGACAATAATATCCAGTCACTGCTTTACCCACGAGAACTTGAAGCTCAGTTAAGAAATATAAGAACCAAATCTAACACTGCTATTGAAGAATCTGGTGCCAATATTCTGTATCTGGCACTTGGGTTCCTCGAATGGTTTGAAGATGATAATTCAGACGTCTCTAGGCAGGCACCTTTGTATCTTATACCCGTAAAGATTAACAAGGCGTCACTAGATAAAAGAGTTGGATGTTATACGTATACCATTGAGTACACAGGTGAAGACATCATTCCCAACCTGTCATTGAGAGAAAAGTTGAAATTAGACTTTAATCTCGGTCTTCCTGATCTTGACGAAGATATGTCACCTGAACAGTATTTCAAAGAAGTAAATGCATCTATTGTCAGTAATAAGCCTAAATGGAAAATCAAGCGATTTGCGACGTTGGCAATGTTGGATTTTGGCAAGCTACTGATGTATTTGGATTTAGATCCAGCTAGATGGCCTGACGGTAATGCGAACATTCAAAATCATCCAATTGTTAAGCAATTCTTTGCTGCTGAAGGTGAAATATCGAGTGATACATCGTCACTTTCTGTTTTTGGAGAAGAGTATGAAATTGACAAGTTAGAGCGTCTATACGACGACTACCCGCTAATTTACGATGCTGATAGTTCACAACATAGTGCACTGGTTGATGCGATTGATGAAAAAAACCTGGTCATTGAAGGGCCTCCAGGCTCAGGCAAATCACAATCGATCACCAACTTAATTGCCGCTGCGATAGCGCAAGGCAAACGGGTTTTATTCGTTGCTGAGAAAATGGCAGCGTTGAATGTTGTAAAAGACCGTTTGGAAAAAGCAGGGTTAGGTGATTTTTGTTTAGAGCTTCATAGTCATAAAACGCAAAAGAAAAAAGTTTATGAGGATATAGATACTCGAATTAAGAAGCAGGGCGAATATCAATTTCCAAACAACATTGAGTTAGAAATCAAAATTATAGAAGAGAAGAAAGAGCGGTTGAGTAGCTACGCAAATCTAGTAAATTCAATGTGGAAGAATACAGGCTGCACTATCTACGATATCTTTACCACTGCAACTCGGTACAGAGAAGAATTTAGAGATATACCGATCTCAGATATTCAACCAGACAACTTAAATGGCAGTACGTTCGATGAACTATCATCGCGAAAAACTATTGATAGCTTGAAACGCTATGCAATGGTTTTCAATGAAATCAGGGAACAAGTTGGCTTGGAGGCTAAACTTGATGAACACCCTTGGTTTGGCGTGTTTAATCAATCTTTACAAATGTTTGATACTGATGATGTGTGCCAACTTTTAAACGACTGGCAAGAGGGCGTTACAGGAATTCAATCTTCGTTAGACCCCATCAACCATCTATTGGCAGATTTTTGTGTTATCTCGTCGTTACCAGAGACTAGAAATATTATTGCGGATGCAGAAAGGCTCCCTAAGTCAACTGGAAATGAAAACCTCGAATCACTCAAACTATTGCACTCTGAAACGCTATCTGACATCAATGGCAAAGTCGATTTAATCAATAGGTTACATCATGAGTACCACCAGTTATCCAAATCCGTGACGGCATCACTGTTAGATGATGACAATGCTCTTCAGCAATCTATTAGCTCCGCTAAAGAACTTAAGCAGCTCTTTAGCGAACCCGATACAGCAGTTAGTCAATTAAATAGCGTCATCAGCCAATGGACATCCTTAAATGAATTGGCCTCATCCCTCAATGAAGATTTTGAAACCCTAATAGATCAACTACCTGCTTTGGAGAAGTCATTAGTGTTTTCTTGGGAAGGGCTGGAAGCGGTTCGAGAGCTTATGATTTTGCTTTGCGAACTTGATCCAAAACTTACAACGCGACGACATGTCATTTTTGATGAAGATGCAATGGATAACTTGCTACCCGAAATGGAACGGTTGTTATCGATAGTTCAGCCAATTCATAAGTCACTATCTGAGGCGTTTGATGTTGAATCATTGCCTAGTTCAGGCGAACTGATTTCTATGAGGAAGATATTTGCAGAAGCGGGGTTTTTCAAATGGTTCAGCAGTGATTGGCGAAGTGCTCGCAAAACATTACTCGCATCTGCTACAGCAACTAAGCCCAATTTTAAAACTCTTTCTAGTTTGCTAAACGACGCTATTAAGTACAAAAAGCATCGCGATGAATTTGAAAGCAATCAGGAGTTTGAAAGCGTATTTCAACATGAATATAAAGGGGTACATACTCCATTCGAAGACGTCGCTAGGTTACGGTCGTGGTATAAAAAAGTTCGAGAACTGTACGGATTTGGATTTGGGAAGAACGTTGTATTTGCTTCAGCACTGTTTGAAATGAGCAACGATGTCTTTAAAGGCTTTAAGCATTTATTCGATAGCAAGACTTTTTCGGAGGTTGTGCGATTCACTCAGCTTCGTCGAGAGTTAAAAGAAAACCTAAATGTTGATGTTCTATCGGACAATAACGCTAAGCTAATGGGAAATGATGGGCTTTCGGCAGTGCTTTATTCTCTTAAATCGAAAACAGATATTGTTCAATCGTCAATTGAACATGATATGTCGTTAATAGACTTAGAAAGCGTTCTTTCAAATGCATCAATATATAGGAAAGCTGAAAGTGGCTTAGTTTCAGACACCAAGCTCCATAAAGCATTTCAATTAGATAGCCCAATACAAGTGAGGGATATCAAAACTACCCAAATTGCTCAAATTCTTGACACGACTGAGCTTGCTAATCAAATTGAAGCACTTACATGTGAAGGCTTAAAGCACTATTTGAGGGATAGGTTCTCTAAGGAAGCTATTTCACAATTATCGGCATGGCTAGAAAAGCTTAATGTAAGTTATACGGAGGCTCGAAGTAGCTTCGATTTGTTTAGTAAAAAAGTGGAGTTGAATTTCAAAATATGGAGTAAAGCAGATCTTGAAATCAGCTCAATTCTAGAAAGGAATCAGTTAGCGTTGTCTCACCCCATGTGGTTAACGACTTGGGTAGACTTTACAAGGGTCAGAACGGTGTTATCCAACGAAGGGCTAGAGAACCTTCTAAGTTATACTGAAAGCGGCGCCCTGGACTTAGATAACATTGAGTTTATCTACAAATATGCGGTATTTGATACGTTAGCGAGAGAAGTTATTCAAGAACGAAAAGAATTGTCTCACTTTTCTGGTGCAGATCAAAATGCCATACGTGCACAGTTTAGGGAATATGATGAAAAGCTTCTTGAACTGCAACGGCGGAAAATTGCCCATAAAGTATCTCAAGAGTTCCACAGTACCACGGAAGGAGTTAAGAGCGGCAAGGTATCGGGTTATACGGAAATGGGCTTGATAAGAAACGAAACTGGCAAGAAGACTCGTCACCTCCCATTACGTCAAGCATTGAAACGCGCTGGAAAATCACTTCAGGCACTCAAGCCTTGTTTCATGATGGGGCCGCATTCAGTTGCGCAATATCTCGCACCAGGAGAACTGGAATTTGATTTAATCGTTATGGATGAAGCATCTCAGATTAAGCCCGAGGATGCGTTAGGAACTATCGCCAGAGGGAAGCAAATCGTTATTGTGGGTGACCCTAAACAGCTTCCTCCTACAAGCTTCTTTGACAAGACTGTTGCAAATGATGAAGAAGATGTAACCGCCATAGAGCAATCTGAAAGTATATTAGATGTAGCGTTTCCGATGTTTAATGCAAGGCGTTTACGTTGGCACTATCGCTCTCGACATGAGAGTTTAATCGCGTTCTCTAACCAAGAGTTTTATCACTCTGACCTAATTATATTCCCATCGCCTGATAGCGAATCAGATGAATTCGGCATCAAATTTACACACGTGAAACAAGGACGTTTCGTCAATCAACGCAACGTAGAGGAAGCCAAAGTTATAGCTGCATCTGTACGAAATCACTTGCTTCATCGTTCTCACGAGTCATTAGGGGTGGTTGCAATGAGTGCGCAGCAACGTGAGCAAATTGAGCGCTGTGTTGAAGAGCTTTCAAAAGAAGATGCAGCTTTCCGAGATGTATTGGCTGAAAATGGATTTACTGATGAGCCGCTATTCCTTAAAAACTTAGAAAATGTTCAAGGAGATGAACGGGATGTAATCTATATTTCCTGTACCTATGGGCCTCAGGAACCTGGCGCTGCCAACATGCCACAACGTTTTGGGCCAATTAATTCGGCGGCAGGCGGACGAAGATTGAATGTTCTTTTCACCCGTTCAAAGAAGCGAATGCATATCTTTAGCTCGATGACAGAGGGCCATATATTAGCAAAAGATACATCTAATCCAGGGGTTCATGCACTCAAGAATTTTCTGTCCTATGCGCAAACGGGAAAACTTCAGCAACTAACACATACCGGAAAAGCGCCTGATAATGATTTCGAAATTGCCGTTATGGATGCGCTAAAACTTGAAGGCTTCAGCTGTGTGCCTCAAGTCGGTGTTGCGGGTTATTTCATTGATTTAGCAGTACAAGACCCTGGTCAGCCAGGCCGCTATCTCATGGGGATTGAATGTGATGGCGCAACCTATCATTCAGCTAAATCAGCACGAGATAGAGACAGGTTGAGGCAATCTGTATTGGAAGGGTTAGGCTGGAAGATCGAACGAATCTGGTCAACTGACTGGTTTAAAAATCCTCAGGCACAGTTAAAGCCTATTATAGCGAAGCTTCATCAACTGAAGACCGAACCAAAACTTGAAGACCAAGTATCTGAACAACGTGAGATTGAAGACGTTATTGCTCATGAGGAAGCTGTTCTTCACACGATAGATGCCGTAACTCATCAAAATCTTTCATTAAAAGATAAGCTCTTAGCCTTTGACAACGAAGTAATTGCTGGTGCTGATGAAGAGGTTAATCCCGCCAATAAACTACTAAGACCAGCAATGATTGATGCGCTTTGCGAATTTACACCAATCAGTAAAAACGAATTCTTGGAATTTATTCCGGCTTACTTAAGGAATGGAACTTCGCTAAAACACGGCAAGTATATAGAGCATGTATTAAATATTATCGCAGAAGATGAAGAAGAATTAGAATCAGAAGTAGAATCGGGAAACGAAATGCTGTAACCAGAAACAATGTAATATGTGTTGCGAGTTCAATCTTGAAGGGTATGCGTTCACAACAAATGGCTAACTGGAGCACCTTACAGTAGTGGGAAAATGTCCTTGGCAAACTTTAGTTGAGTACACCCGTTTACTCTTGATGAGGTTCGCAACTCCTATATGTATATGGGAGCTAGAGAATTGTTTTTAAAATGATAAAATGTAAAGAATAAGCGTTTATTTAGCAAATTCTTTACTAAATAGTTTACGTTTTCTCGGGATGAAGAGATGAGTATGTTTAAAAGTACACAATGGTGGGTGATTGACAGCACCCTACTCTTCATAAAAAGGTAGCAGGTACACTTAACCTTTTTAGCAGTTCCAGTATATTTAGTTTTGTAGAGTTAAACTCTATATTAAACCTCTTTAGATATAAATGACTTAAAGCCCGGCTAAGTAGCCGGGCTTTTTTTATCTGTTAATTTTGCCTTGGAGCTCTCTTTTGGGCACATATTTAGAATTTATCTTACACTTAGCCCCAGTGGAGCTAG
>Ga0213831_1000761_pt1 | contig 14532 bp, 14 predicted proteins | sample SWATP12_FD_163421 | JGI IMG/M metagenome (GOLD analysis project Ga0213831, IMG submission 163421) | Coastal seawater microbial communities from Marineland, Florida, United States - SWA TP1 #2 | ecosystem: Environmental > Aquatic > Marine > Coastal | place: USA: Florida | collected 2016-08-06 | reverse complement strand
ACTATTTGAATTCTGAAGCTAAGGTTGGTCAAAGGTTTGATTTGAGCCTGCCCCAGGGTATGTTCAATGTAAATACACAAGTTGATGCGACAAAACATTATCTCTTGTTTGCTGCAGGTAGCGGTATTACACCACTTTATGCAATCGCATTGTCTGTGTTAACGCATGAGCCACATAGCCAAGTCTCTTTGCTTTATGGCTCTAGGGATCAACAACACACAATTTTCTATCGAGCACTAACAGAGCTGCAGCAGCGATTTGAGAATCGTTTGAGTGTTCGCCATTGCTTTACCGAAAAAGGCCTTTTTGGGGCATCTCCTTGGCGAAAAGGAAGAGTTGATGCGGAAGCGATTCAGAGTTTCTTGTCAGTCGAACATGATAATATTGCCGAAAAAGAATATTACATCTGTGGACCCGGCGACTTCAATTTTTTCACTAAACAAACCTTAACCGAATTGTCGGTGAGCCCAGCACAGATTTTTGAGGAGCATTTTGGCTTGAGACCGGCACCACAGCAATTCATAAAAGGGGAGACCGCTACTTTAGAACTGGATGCTGAAGGCAGGATCCAATCAGTTCCAGTCAACCCGAAACAAACATTGCTTGAGGCAATTAAAGCTCACAATATTGAAGTGCCACACTTATGTGAGGCTGGGGTGTGTGGAGCATGCGCTTGTCAATTGGTCTCGGGTGAGGTGAAAATGCTGAATAACATTGCTTTGTCTCAGCAAGAAATAGAACAGGGGCAGGTGCTTGCGTGCCAATCCGTAGCACGGTCACCTGCAATTAAGATTAAATTTTAGTGACGTCGACTCGAGGTTGGTGGTAACAAACATCGACGTTACCGTTGCCTGGGTAAACGTAAAACTCGTGTGTTTTGTTTTTCGCCGAATTTAAGCGTTGTTGAAAGCGCTCGGAGTCAAAGCGGTCGACGGTGACCTTAACTCTTTGCGATGCATGCAGATCGCTTCCTAACCTTGCAGATAGTATCTGCGCACGAGAGGTTGCCGGCTCTACTACGCCGCCTTTGCTCCTGTTCCCTCGGGTCATTCGTTGGGCCACTTCTAAACCATCAACCACACGTGCAAACACTGACATGTTTCTGTCGAGGTGGCGAGGGGCTTGGCCGATATTGATGTAAAATTCTGTCGCGCCAGAGTTAACGTCGTTACCCCGAGCCATCGCAACCATGCCCGGACAATGCAAAAACCACTCTTCTTTCGTTTTTGGATCTCGTCCTGCAGGAATAGAGTCTATAAAACCAGTCTCTGGTGCTAAAAGTTCAGGCGATTGAACCAACATAAAATCATTGCTTAGTGGACGCGTTAATTCGCCTTTGAGCTCGCTTTTGTGTTTTCCTGGCTTGCCTTTGACGTTATTCCACTCTCGTTCACCTTCGCCCGCTTGAGCAACAAAACCGTCAATCACACGGTAAAACTCCAGTCCGTCATACCAACCTTCTGCCACTAAGTCTTGAAAGCGTTTGGCATGATTCGGGGCAACCTGAGGTAAGACTTGGTAGATGATACGGCCTTCACTGGTTTCCATATAGACCAAGTCCGACTGTGCAACTTGATATTGCTGTGGTGCTTCGGCCAATGTTGGTGCGCTCATAAACAGACTAACTAAAGGTATGAGAAGCTTTTTCATAATATTCCTTATAAAAAATTAAGAGCCTGAGCTACGTTTAATAGAAGGCTTGCGATAAGAATAATGATTAGGGGGCTAGAACTCACTCTATTCTTATCTTTGTTGTCATTCTGCATCGAGCTTTGGCTTTCCATAGGATCAGCGGCTAATTGTTGATCTAGGCGCTTTTTCTTCTTGTTAAACTCCCTCGATTTGGCTTTTTGTCGCTTTTTATACTCGGAGATACCTTTTTCGATGCCTTTGGCGATGAGCTTAGTTTGTTCTTTAGTTTGGCCGGGCTTCTGAGTCGCCTTTGCAATGGTGTTGGCCTCGGTTTGTGTCTCCGAGGACACTTTATCTTTTGCCATAGATTTGTTCTGGTTTCACTTTACGATTAGAATCAAACTAAGCTACTGACAATTAAAATGAAATACAAGACAAGGTAGGTTCTGTGGACGTTATTAGCCAATTCTTCGATCCGAATTCCATGCACTTCCGTCAACTAATCGCTGCAACAATCGCGATTGTGGCTCTGTTGCTTCTGCGCAGCTTTAAGGGAAGATTGTTAAAACAAGCAAAGAACAACCTGTTTGGCGCCAGTTTATTCGCAAGTTATTTACCGGCAAAAGCATTTCTTATTTTGGCGACACTATGGTTTTGTATCGAGCTGGTGGTGACAGTATGGCAATTCAACTTAGACACTACCTTGTACCCAGTGACGCAGCTCTTGGCTGCCATCGCTTTGAGTTGGTATGGCTTTAGGATCGTCAATACAGTCGAGCGGGCGACATTGGATGAGACGGAAGAGCAGAGACTTGACCGTACTGCGGTGATTGGCGTGGCAAAAATATGTCGATTGTTACTAACCGTTGTTTTGGTCATCGTTGCGTTTGATTTGTTGGGGCTAGACCCTAGCGGCTTAATTGCTCTTGGTGGTGTTTCAGGCGCGGCATTGGCATTTGCGTCCAAAGATCTCGTCTCAAATTGGTTCGGCGGCATCATGTTGTATCTCGACAAACCGTTTAAAGTCGGTGATTGGATTCGTTCTCCAGACCGAGAGATTGAAGGCACTGTCGAATACATTGGTTGGCGAATTACCAAGATTAGAACCTTTGATAAACGACCGCTATACGTGCCGAATTCTTTGTTCAACAACATCACAGTGCAGAATCCGTCGCGGATGACCCACAGACGCATCTATGAGACGTTAGCGGTTAGGTACAAAGACATGCAGCAAGTTGAAGCAATTGTGGTTGCGATTGAGCGTTACCTGAGGAGTTCCGAGGTGATTGATTCTCAGCAAACCCTTATTGTCAATTTCAATGGCTTCGGCGCATCGAGCCTGAATATTATGGTTTATTGCATGACGGTAACCACAGATTGGGTGACCTTCCACAACCACAAACAGCAGGTTTTATTGGATATTGCTGGAATTATCGAACAACACGACGCGGAATTTGCATTTCCAACTCAGACACTTCATCTTGAGCAAGCTGAGAGTTAACCCGCGCGAACCTGATTTCGTCCGTGGGCTTTGGCCTGTAAAAGTGCCTGATCAGCGAGTTTTATGGTGAGGTCAATATCTGGCAGCTCCCAGACTTCTGCCACACCGAAGCTGGCAGTGACGTTGATCATGCCTTTGTTGGTTGGCACTTCAATCGCTTCCACCGCTTCGCGCAGCTGTTCAGCAAAGACAATGGCGTCACGTAAACAGTGATGACGCAATAACACAGTAAACTCTTCGCCACCAAATCTAGACACTGTGCCCATATTGCCAGTTAGATCAGTAATTATGTGAGCAACATTAATGATCACGGTATCACCCACATCGTGACCATAGTTGTCGTTTACACTCTTAAACTTATCGATATCGCACAAAATCACTGAATTGATATCTTCGGGTTGTTGCATTGCCGCAACTTCCTTCACTTCTTCAAAGAAGTAACGTCGATTGTAGATCCCGGTCAGAGGGTCTCTGATAGAACTTTCATAGTGACGGTTAATGGTGTCGGACAACAGAAGTGACTGCAGTCCGCCGATCATAGCAACGATGGAAATCACCTGTAGCAGCATTACGAGCGACTGAAAATGGAAAGTGGTCGGACTCAAAAGGTAGAACATCGGGGCAGTACAAAGCCCAATGACTGAGAACACCAGTGCTGTTGAAACTGCTTTTTCGCCGAAGGTGTCGTTGTCAGTTTCGCCGAGTTTAACCAGTGGAAATAACAAAGCGATAACAGCGACCGTGTTGATTGAGTGATTTATCGTCCGCCATATTTGAGATTCTTGCACTGCAAAAAACAACAACATTTGGGCTAAAACAAACAATCCGATATGACCGAGCGCCTGATGATTTTCGTGCAAGTGCACAAAATAACCTTTGCGCCACATTAAACCGTGCTTGAGGGCATAGATATTGGTTAGGAACAGAATGTTGGTAAGCAGAACTGAAAGACCTTCGCTTATAAACGGCCGAGCGAGAAAAAACAGGAAGGCGAAACAAGTTAAAAAGAAAAAGGCGGCGAAATAACCGGTGACGGTCTGTGCTTGAGTGGTCTTTCTTACCGGGCTGTATAGCATAAACGCCGCCGCTATCAGAGTGATAATGACGATAACGACGATGTAAGTAAGTTGGCCAAATAAAATTGCGTTCAATGCGTTTCCCGACAGCCCTTTAGAATTTATTAAGGCATATAACGGCAGATTATCCCAGTTTTATAGGCCAGTTATAGCGATTTAAACGTTTCTATACTGCGTCTCAGCTCACCCAGTTCCGATAATACATACGCATAGAGTTTTTTATCGGTGACGTTGTCCTGAGAATACAGAGATTGCTCTAGCGCCTGCTTGGCAAGTTGGTAATCTTTGTGGCCCGCCGCTAAATACGCATAGACCGTCAGCAACACTTTGTTTTCTGGATGTTTACTTGCCAGTTGTTGTACTTGAGTGAAGAGTTTGTCCATTTGCACTATACCGGCATTGTTAAACAGTAACCGAATGACCTCTAAGGTTTGCTCTTGGCGCTTCATTGACTTGTCTTGTAACAGCAAAGCTTCCACTAAATGGGTCTGTTGGTGACGGGCTAACACGCCGCTGTATGCGGAGAAGATGCTATCGTGCTGTTGCACTTGTTTCGGCCAACTGTTCCAAATTGCCTGCAATTGGTTTACTGAATGGGCCAGAATGAAGTCGTCGAAGGCTTTATCCACAGAATCAGCTAAACTCAGCTTCCAATTCTCAATGGCTTCGGCATCTTGTGCTTTCGCTAATTGCTTATCGAGTTTTGGCAACCATTTGGACAGCTGATTCCAATCAAAGTTGCGCGCATAAATAACCAATACTAACTGCTGTAATGCAATAGGGTATTTCGGCAATGCTTTATTTAGTTGCTTAACAAGGTTTAACGCTTCGTCAAAACGCTGTTGTTTTGCCAGTACCATCAGCTTTGAAAACACACTGTGCTCGTTATCGCTATCGTCTAACGGAATCTCTTCTGTGAGTTGCTCGGCTAAGTGTGCATCGCAAACAAAAGTGAGTTGTTTTGCCGTGTCTAATCTTTCTCGACGTTTAACTTTTGCAAACTGTTGTTTTGCCTGTTGCCACTGACCGAGTGCCATAAAGTCGATGCCATTTTGCAAAAAATTGGCTTGATTCGACTTCTGCCGGCGTTGCCACCACGCGCTTGGTAAGACAATCAGTCGAAAAGCTAACTTAACCAAGACAACGACCAACCAAATAACCAGCAGTGCCAAAATCGTTGCTGAAACAAAGCCAACTAGTGAGCCGCTGATGGTTTGGTTACCTAGGGAGATCAGTATATACCCGGTTTCACCAGACATTTGTGGGGCGTAAAACAGCAGCCCTGCGATGATGACTAAAAAGACACACCAACCTAACCATTTAGTCATGTTGGCCTCCAGTTTGGGCATTTAAATTGAGCTCATTTCTAACATATTCAGCAATTACCGCTTGGGATTGAAGCTCTGCCGGTAGGGTTAAGCCTACGTCTTTAGTCAGTAGTTCCGATAATGTCACGTCCGTAGCAATCAATAAGTTGGAGTCGTTGTTAAAGTATTCAAGAATCCACTTTTGGCTTTTACTTACCGCATCTAAGTACAAGGCTTGCTGGCCATTAAGTACGGCTTGTTGCGCTTGAAGTAATTGAGTTCTGACGTGGCTCCTTACATACCATTGCTGATCGGCGGGCAACTGCGGACCTGTTTTCGCGTCAATATGCTGTACGTCAAAAAAGTTCGACATAAAGCGTTTTAAACTGATTTTTAGGTTATCCAACCAATCTTCACTGTTAGCTGATACTTCAGGTGTGGTCGTCACGACTTCCGCAACCGGTGTAAACGTGTATTTAAATTCTAATTTGTCCAGTTGGTCTATCACTCCGGATATCGCCAAGTACACCGCTTCGGTTTCTGGTTGAGTCACCGCTCTTAGTGCAGCAATATCTTTGCTGATGGCTTCTCGCAAGGAAAAAACATTGGCGTCGTTCATTGCTGTTAATCGAACATTGGCAGCGACTAAAAGTTGTTGAGCTGTGGTGATGTCTTTTTCAATCAGCAGTCGGCGTTCGGCCAAGTTTGCTAGATACAAGGCTTCTGCGGCCAACCATTGGTTAGGTTGCGTCTCACCTAATTCCTGAGTTCTTGCTTGAACGTCTGCAAGTGCTTGTACGTAATTGGCCTGGTTTCTCTGGGCACTAGACAGTTGCGCTTGCAATTGCGTTAGCTGAGATTGCAGTTGATTGATTGTCTGCTGGCTGGCGTCAAATGACTGCTGTTTCAAATTATCTACTTGCTGCTGATTTTGCAGCCAAAGCTGGGCTTGCCAGTACAAAAATCCGCTGCCGCCAATGGCGACAAGTGCCAGCAAAAACGCGAATATGGCTAACCCTCTGCCGGATTTTACTGGCTTTATCTTGGCGCCGTCTTTAGCGTCGTTGACGTTTTTTCGAGGTGTTGACTTAGTGTCCTTGAGGACTTCTTTTGGCGCCTTCTTGGTGTCGGGGGCTTGTTCGTTGTCCGACGCCTTTGCAGCCTCTAACTCTTGGGCCAGTTTTGCTAGTGCTTCATCTGCCTTTGCCTCTGCGCTCTTTTCGTCACGCTCTGCAAGGTTTGCGTCAGCGTCAGCTTTAATGTCGCGGTCTTGCTCATTTGTTGTGGTAGAGTCCGCGACTGCTTTTTCGATACTTGACTCGGATTTTTTTTCCACTGAAGTCTTTGGGGTGGTCTGATCCTTATCCTGGGTCATAAAAACACTCACTTAGCCAATTGATTGATCTGTTTGATAATAGAAGAATTATCTGCATCTTCACAGACAAATATACGGTTATTTGTAACGCCTTGCGAGTGTAAATACTGTTTGATTCGCTCACTCAGCACAATCCAATCTGTGTTTTGCAGAAAGCTTTGTTGCGATTCGGCTGAAACCTGTTTTATCCCACTCAGTACCCCTTCTGCAATATCAACGCTGGTGGCGATAATGCCTTTACAAGCCCGCCAAGTAGCGACTTGATTTGATGAGTACTTTAAGGTCACTCTGCGATACACATCCATAAGCTCTACAGAATAGCCTCGTTGTTGCAACGTCTGGTGCAGCAAAGCCCGGCCGTTTTCACCTTTGACGACAGTAACTGGTCTAGGGAATGAAGCCGATAAGGCTTGCAGCGAGAGTAACGATTCGCTGTTTGAGGCTGGAGGAACAATGATATCGGAGACAATTGCAAAATGCTGATCCAACTCTTGTTTGGTGCCAGGGCCAACAGCAATCACTAAGCCACTTGGTGAAAACTTTACTTCGGCACGAGTCAATTGACTCGCAAACTCCCTGACCGCGGTTCGACTGACAAAAATCCAACAGTGGTCTTGCTGACTTTGTTTTGCAACATCATCGACAATAGACGGAATATCAATACTCTCAGTCGTTATCATCGGGGCGGCAATGCATTGAATGTGTTGTGCTTGCGCGAGTTGAGTTAGCGCCTCGCCCATTGGGTTAGGGCGAGTATTTAAGAACTGATAATTGGTTTCGGTCATTGGTGACAATTAATTCTGAGCGTATACATCCTTGAGGATAATATCAGCGCCTTTGGCCAAAAGCTCATTAGCTAATGCAATGCCTAAAGCCTCTCCGTCTTCTGCTGCTCCGGTTGTTTCCGCTCTGATGATGGTTTTACCGTCCAAGCTGCCCACTAAACCTCTCAGGTGCATTTGTTCGCCATCGACTTCGGCGTAAGAACCGATTGGTACTTGGCAACCACCTTCCAACGTTCGGTTGAGCGCGCGCTCAGCTAGGACGCGATGACGGGTTTCAGTATGTTCCAGAACCGACAACCACTCTTGTACCTGTTCATCATTGATTCGGCATTCAATTCCAACCGCGCCTTGTCCATTCGCTGGCAAGATAACTTCCGCAGGCAGATACTGTTTGATTCGCTCTGGCATTTCTAAACGAATCAACCCGGCGCTGGCGAGGATAATGGCGTCGTATTGACCATCGTCCAATTTTTTCAAGCGAGTATTAACGTTGCCTCGTAAGTCGCGGATTTGTAAATCTGGGCGCAGTGCTTTCAATTGACACTGACGTCTTAAACTGGAAGTGCCGACGACAGAGCCCTCTGGCAAGCTGTCCAGGTCGTCGTATAGGTTCGAGACAAAGGCGTCCCGCGGATCTTCACGCTCGCAAATCGTGTGTAACATTAAACCTTCAGGAAACTCGACCGGCACATCTTTCATCGAGTGCACTGCAATATCCGCTCGGTCTTCCAGCATAGCGACTTCCAGCTCTTTGACAAACAGCGCTTTACCACCAATTTTTGCTAGAGGTGTATCGAGGATCTGGTCGCCTTTTGTGGTCATTGGAACCAGTTCAACGGTTAACTCAGGGTGGGCTTGCTCAAGTAGATCTTTTACGTAATTGGCTTGCCATAAGGCAAGTGCGCTCTCGCGAGTAGCGATGCGAAGTGTAGAGTTGCTCATGTTGGCCTGTAAGGTCAAAAAAATAATGCCGCTAGAATACCAGTAAAGCCTTTTGGGCTAAAGGTTTAGCGGCTTTAAATGTTGATGTTTATCAATATTCTTGACGCGCTACTGACCATAGACAAAGGCAGTACTATCAAGCAGCTTTCCTTTGTCGTCGACGACTTCTACTTGCCAGTTACCTTGATGGTATGTAGGCACTAAGTTTTTGCTTGAATACGTGCGCCAGCGATTGCTGCCGATGCGAAGTACCACTTCAGCTTCCAGTTTACCGTTTAAAAACCAACGGTGAGTGATGCTGGTGTCTGCTTGGTTGAGAATTTCAGTAAAGAAATACACTTTGTTGACGTCAGTATTGATAACCGTGTCGTTTAGGTTATCTACTGGCTCTCGACTATCGATTGCAGTTGTCACAATGGCGCGTTTCGCTTCACCTTGAGGTTGAGCAATGAGTTGCGCGGTGAAAAGCATCGCAAAAAGCACTAACGGAAAGGAAGCGAGTTGACGCATAACGGTTTCCTTAATCAATGGATTTAGTTGGTAAATTGGTTAACTTAAATCTTTGATCGCTCTGCCAATTCCGTCAACGGTTAACGGATACATTTTGTTCTGAATGATATCTTTCATGATGCCAATCGAGTGATAATAGTGCCAATGAGGCTCTGGCTGTGGGTTAAGCCAAGCCACATGATCAAAGTGATTGAGCACTTTCTGCATCCACTCGACGCCAGGCTTTTCATTCCAGTGTTCGACGCTGCCGCCTGGATAGAGAATTTCGTACGGACCCATGGTTGCATCACCGACAAAAATCACTTTGTAGTCGCGGCCAAAAGTTCTCAAAATTTCATCCACAGCAATGGTTTCACTGTATCTTCGTTGATTGTCCTGCCACACTTGTTCGTACAGACAATTATGGAAATAGTAGAATTCCATGTGTTTGAATTCAGAATGCGCGGCAGCAAATAACTCTTCGCAGGTATGGATATAGTCATCCATTGAACCGCCAACATCAAAGAACATTAGTACTTTAACCGCGTTGTGGCGCTCTTGTTCCATTTTGATATCGAGCAAACCGGCGTTTTGGGCTGTGGAACGAATGGTTTGATTGAGATCCAGTTTGTCGCTGTTACCGTCTCGAGCAAATTTTCTTAGCTTTTTTAGCGCCAGTTTAATATTTCGAGTGCCAAGTTCTCGGTCTTGATCAAAGTTGCGAAACTCTCGCTTATCCCAAACTTTGACCGCTCTGCGGTTGCGATTACCGTCTTGACCAACGCGAATACCTTCAGGATTGTAACCATAGGCGCCAAACGGAGAAGTACCGCCAGTGCCAATCCATTTGTTACCACCGGCATGGCGTTTTTGTTGTTCCGCTAATCTCTGTTTGAGCGTCTCCATTAATTTTTCAAGGCCGCCCATGGCTTGCAGTTGCGCTTTTTCTTCAGCGCTTAATTGTTTCTCAAATTCTTTTCTCAGCCAATCTTCGGGCAATAAGGTATCAAAAATATCAATGGCTTCGACGCCTTCAAAATAGTCGGCAAAAGCGCGGTCAAACCTATCGTAATGTATTTCATCTTTGACCATGATAATTTTGGAGAGCGAGTAAAACGCTTCGACATCGGCAAAGACAACGCCCTTTTTGAGGGCGTCTATTAAGTCGAGCAACTCACGCAATGATACTGGTACTCGGTGTTTTTTTAGCGTGAGAAAGAAGTCAATAAACATGGTTTATTTCTGGCGACGGCTCATAAAGGCAAGTTTCTCTAACAGGTGGACGTCTTGTTCATTCTTAAGCAAAGCACCAAACAACGGAATGATGCTCGATGATTTGTCTAACAGAACATCAGACGACACATCATCCGCAACGAGTAATTTGAGCCAATCAATCAACTCAGAAGTGGAAGGCTTTTTCTTCAAGCCATTCACCTCTCGTAAATCGAAGAACACATCTAATGCTTCACTTAACAGTGTACTTTTCACGCCCGGATGATGCACTTCTATAATCTGTGCCATCTGCTGTGGCGTTGGGAATTTAATGTAGTGGAAGAAACACCGACGTAAAAAAGCGTCTGGCAGTTCTTTTTCGTTGTTCGAGGTGATAATGACGATCGGACGTTGTTTGGCTTTAACAACCTCTTGAGTTTCATAAACAAAAAACTCCATCTTATCGAGTTCTTGCAATAGGTCGTTCGGAAATTCGATATCAGCTTTGTCAATTTCATCGATAAGCAAAATAGGGCGAACATCCTGCTCGAATGCCTGCCACAGTTTTCCTTTGATAATGTAATTTCTTATGTCATGGACTTTTTCATCGCCAAGTTGGCTGTCTCTCAGGCGTGATACTGCATCATATTCGTACAGTCCTTGTTGCGCTTTGGTGGTCGATTTTATGTGCCATTGAAACAGCGGAACACCCATCGCCGCAGCCAATTCTTCTGCCAATTGGGTCTTACCGGTGCCGGGTTCCCCCTTGATTAGCAGAGGTTTTTCCAAGGTCACGGCCGCGTTCACCGCCAGTTTTAAATCGTCAGAAACGATGTAGTTGTCAGTACCTGAGAAGACCATCATTAAGCGTCCGCTGTTAGCGCGATTGTTTCGCCTGCTTGTTTGGTCGCGGCATCGTTGATCAATGCCCACAGCTCTTCACCGCTTCGATTGTCAATCCACTGACCATCTTTCATTTCAAAATGGTGGCCGTTGAATTTAGTCGCAACCCATATTTGATGTAATGGCGCTTGTTTGTTGATAATGATCTTAGTGCCGTTTGGGAAAATGATTTCTACGATGCCACCGGCGGCCTCATAATCCAGGTCAAAATCGACCTCATCAACCGCTTCTTGAATGGAAATGAGAAGGTCGTCTGCTAATTGATGATATTCGGTATCATTCATGGTAGATCCTGCTTGATTTTAATGCTTATAGTGCGATTATAGCGGCAACTATAATCGATACTGAAAAAACATGAAACGTTCGTTTAACCTATGTCGATCAAAACAGGTACAAGCCGTGCTTTTAGGCGCATTGCTTGTTACAGTGTCTGCATGTGGTCAGAAAGGACCACTGTATCTGCCAGAAAAACCTAAAGCAGAGAAAAAGCAAGAAGACTCGTCAACGTCATCTGAAAGAACAAAGCAAGATAATAAAGACAAAAAGTAGCTTTGGCTAAAAACCCTAACCGTGATAGAAACAAACTCAATTAGCTAATACATTCTTGGGAACAGAAACTTGGATCATTTTAACTTTCGTGAAGGCCGTTTATTTGCTGAAGACGTTGACTGTCAGCAGATTGTTGATAACTACGGAACTCCTACTTTTGTCTATTCTCGTGCGACCATTGAACGTCATTGGAAAGCATTCGACAGCGCAATTGAGGCGCACCCGCATTTAATTTGTTATGCGGTAAAAGCAAACTCCAACTTAGCTGTGTTGAATGTAATGGCTCGCCTCGGTTCTGGTTTTGACATCGTGTCGGGTGGTGAATTAGCAAGAGTAATTGAAGCCGGCGGTGAGCCAAGCAAAGTCGTATTCTCCGGCGTTGGTAAAACAGAAGCCGAAATTGAATATGCACTAGAAGTTGGCATCAAGTGTTTTAACGTTGAATCTGAAGCTGAGTTGCACCGAATTGCCAACGTGGCTGAGCAGCTCGACAAAGTAGCGCCAATTTCCATCCGGGTTAACCCAAACGTAGATGCCGGCACGCACCCATATATCTCGACGGGATTAAAAGAAAACAAGTTTGGTATCAGCGTAGAAAAAGCCTTCGAACTTTATCAGTGGGCTAACAAACAATCGCACTTAAATGTGCAAGGCGTTGATTGCCATATCGGCTCTCAATTGACTGAAACTGAACCTTTTTTAGACGCTCTAGATATTTTGCTTGAGTTAATTGACCGATTGTCAGATTCAGGTGTGACCATAAGTCACTTAGATTTGGGGGGTGGTTTAGGTGTAAGATACGACGATGAAACTCCGCCGTTACCAAGTGATTATGTCAAAGCCTTGATGACACGTCTGCAATCGCGGAAAGAATTGACCATTATGTTTGAACCTGGACGCGCCATAATGGCAAACGCTGGGATCTTATTGACGAAAGTTGAGTTCCTCAAAGAGAACGAAGGTAAACACTTCTGCATCGTTGATGCCGCCATGAATGACCTAATTCGTCCATCATTGTATTCAGCTTGGCAAAAAATCGAACCTATCGCTGCGTTGGACCGTCCGGTTCAGAACTTTGACATAGTTGGTCCTATCTGTGAAACGGGCGACTTTTTAGGAAAAAATCGCGATTTAGCCGTCGCACCAGGTGATTTCCTTGTTGTTCGCAGTGCCGGAGCATATGGTTTTACAATGAGCTCTAACTACAACTCACGCCCTCGTGCTGCCGAAGTTATGGTGGATGGTAAGCACTCACATACTATTCGTCGTAGAGAAACAATCGAATCTCTGTGGGCAGGCGAATCAATTTTGCAAGACGATTAGGAAATACGCCGATGATGTTGAATTTCACCAAAATGCACGGCTTAGGAAACGACTTTATGGTTGTTGACGGCGTGACTCAAAATGTATTTTTGTCGCAAGACCAAATAAAGAAGTTAGCCGACAGAAATTTTGGCGTTGGTTTTGATCAACTGCTTTTGGTGGAGCCGCCTTACGATCCCGATTTAGATTTCCACTATCGCATTTTTAATGCCGACGGTTCCGAAGTCTCCCAATGTGGCAACGGTGCTCGTTGCTTCGCGCGATTTGTGAGCATGAAAGGTCTAACAAATAAAACCGCGATCAAAGTTAGCACCAAATCGGGCAATATGGTGCTGTATCTTGAAAACAACAATCAAGTCACGGTGAATATGGGGCGTCCAATTTTGGAGCCTAAGAAAGTGCCATTCACCGCCAACCAGCAAGAGAAAACCTACTTGCTGCGCAGTGACGAAGACACAGTTATGTGTGGTGTGGCATCAATGGGTAATCCTCATTGTGTGACAGTAGTAGATGATGTCGCCACGGCACCGGTTGAAACTCTTGGTGCTCGTTTAGAAAACCATGAGCGTTTTCCGGAGAAGGCTAACATCGGCTTTATGCAAATTGTTGATCGAAGCCACATTAAACTGCGCGTCTTTGAGCGCGGCGCAGGTGAAACCTTGGCCTGTGGCAGTGGCGCTTGTGCAGCTGTCGTGGTTGGTCGAATCCAAGATTTACTTGATCACAAAGTTCAAGTAGATTTACCAGGAGGCACACTTTATATTCGCTGGCACGATGAAAACTCGCCGGTAAAAATGACTGGCCCTGCGGAATATGTTTTTGATGGACACATGCAACTATGAGTAAAGCGCTGGAACCAAATTTAGACGACATCATTTTAGATGGAGAACTGGTTCGAGATTATCTAAAACAGCACCCTGAGTTTTTTGTCGAATACCCGGAATTGGTGACAAAACTGCAAATTCCTCATGTTTCTAAGGGCGCAATTTCGCTGTTAGAAAAACGACAAGAAGTTCAGCGCGAAAAAATTACTCAAATGGAAGAGCAACTGTCATTACTGATGGGCCATGCTCGCGCCAATGAAATCATTTTTAAGGCCATCAGTGAGATATACATCTCCCTTGTTGGTTGTCAATCTATTGCCGAATTGGAACAAGCCGTTAACAAAGTTTGCCAAGAGCATTTGTATTTAGTTCAATTCCGATTGTTACAGCCGGAAGACCAAGCATACTTGCACCTCCAAGCGAAACTCAGCGATCACGGAACCTACCTAGGCCGTGTTCCGGTTGATTTAATGGAAGCCGTGTTTGATGAACCAGGCGGCTCGATTGCCTTAATTGAAATTAGCCACGAAACCGAAGAAGAAGAGCAAATATACGGCATTGGCGCTTGGGCAGCGAAACAAGCTGATCATTTTCAACCGCACATGGATACCTTC
>Ga0213831_1000760_pt1 | contig 14540 bp, 10 predicted proteins | sample SWATP12_FD_163421 | JGI IMG/M metagenome (GOLD analysis project Ga0213831, IMG submission 163421) | Coastal seawater microbial communities from Marineland, Florida, United States - SWA TP1 #2 | ecosystem: Environmental > Aquatic > Marine > Coastal | place: USA: Florida | collected 2016-08-06 | reverse complement strand
AATGCTCTCGGTGATGCGTTCAGTGCGTTTAATGGTGAACTACAGGGCAATCAAATTGACACATATCTTGAAAAAATAGAAAGCGGCGAGGCCTCACTCAACGGCAACACAATTGCAAACTACCTCGATTTTAATCGGCAAAAGCTTGCCTCGGAATTAAGTGATTTAGCGGCAAAACTTGGTATTTCAGACGATACAAAGCTAACGGTGAGTAAAGGCGAGCTGGTAATTGAAAGCAGTCAGGGCGAGCAAGAGCTTGATAAAACCACGTTGCGCCTACAACAGTACCTAGAAAAGGACACCAACCTTACGTCACTTATTCAACAAACATCTCGTCTGTCTCAGTTCAAAGAATGGGGAGATGCCACGTCATTTGCATCAACACTACAAGAGAAAGGCACTGACGAAGCGACTATCCAGTCATTTTTAAAAGAAGCTCGCACGTCAGTGACGTCTGACAATACGCTGATATTCAATAAAAACGGGTTCGGCTTTTCTACCGATGGTAAAACTGATGCGCTAATTGATGCATTTGATAAGCAGTAAGGGCAATCTTACAAAGTGAATAAGTCACTATTCATTACCTCCCTCTTACACGAGAGCAGATAAGTACGGAATATCACAAATTAAGAATCACTTTTTCTGTGCGAAATTAGAGGAAGTCGACGCGAAATAACGCTATGCTTGGCTGCATGATGAAGTGCAGATTGACATAATGGCAGCGCAACAGCCGCTTTCCGTTCAGCAAAACCTTACCATTAGGTTATTGCGCGTATTGCGATACAACAAAGCACGTATTGAGCGTGCACTTACGCTCATGCCTGAAAAGCACAGGCCGCTTTTTCATGTGCTTCCCTTTCTTGTACATGTTAACCACGAAGCCCTTCCAGGATATGTGGCCCCACTCACTTCGGGTGAAACCGTTCCATTTGGTATCAACAATTACTCGTTTAGACCTGATGTAGAACAAGCTTTGCAGCGCTGTTTTCCTGCACAGAGTCACTTGTTTTCAGACATTAAGCAAATTTGGCCAAGACAGCGGGCGGTTGATGCACTGGTTTTAATGGGTAGCGTGGGGACTATTGCTCAGACTGACGACTCAGACTTTGATTTTTGGGTGTGTATTGACGGTAAACGTTTTTCGACTACTGAGCTGACTTTACTTCAACAAAAGCTAACAGCCATTGAAAAATGGGCGGATAACACCTTTGGTATTGAAGTGCATTTCTTTTTATCTGAGATAGATAAAGTTAAGCAAAACGATTTTGGCGTCGCTGAAGGTGAAAGCGCGGGCTCGGCGCAAGCCCTGTTTCTAAAAGCTGAGTTTTACAATACCAATATAGTAGTAGCAGGCAAAGCGCCGTTTTGGTGGCTTACTCCAGAGAAAACAACAGAGAAGCAGTATCAGGCTATTTACAATAGTTTGGAAAAAGGCGGCTCACCAGACGTAGACTGGTTCATGGACTTGGGTCACTTAGAGCGACTAGACGCAAGCGAACTTTTTGGCGCCGCCATCTGGCAATTAGGCAAAGCCATGGACTCGCCATTCAAGTCCGTATTAAAAATGGCAAAGCTTGAAGTATACCTTGCCAATATCTCTCACGGACAACCACTGTGCAACCTTTTGAAAAAGCATGTACACCGCGGTGCTGAAGCTCCAGGGCATGTTGCAGATATCGACCCCTACGCACTCATGTTTGACGAACTCATCGCTCACTACAAAGCCAATGGTCAGGCGGAAGATATTGCTGTATTGCAGCAGTGTTTATATTTGAAATGTGGGTGTACATTGAGCCACCCGCTTGTAGAAGGTGAGCAAGCGAATTTCAAACGCAAAATTATGGCCTCGTATGCAAAACAGTGGGGGTGGAGCCGCAAACTACTTGCCCACTTGGATAACCAACAAGATTGGACATTCAATGAACGTGTGCAGCTGAGCCGTCGAATTCACCGCTTTTTATTAAAGTGTTATCGCCGCATCTCCAAAGAGATTAGTCACCATCAACAGGTGATGGATCAAAAAGACATGACCGTTCTGGGCCGCCGATTAAGTACCTATTACGCTAAAAAGCCGGATAAAATTGAGTTTTTGCGACGCGCTTTTGACGAAAGCCTTTACTGTGAAAAGATCACCATTGCTATGCGTCAGCTCAAAAATGGTGATGAAGTATGGTCAGCCTATGCTGGTGATTTACTGAGTAAATCGGGCATTATCGACGATTCACAAAAAGTTACTCAAGCGACTAGCGCCATTGCACTGATGGTCTGGCTTGTGTCGAGCAAAATAATAGATACAAACAGTAAGGTTTATCTCGATTACAATTACGGTGAAGTGAGCGAACTAGACTTGAACGATTTGCTTAAGCATTTGTGCAAGTATTTTCCTCCTGTCAAAGTGTCGTCACTACCGCGTAATGACTTGCTGGCGCCAGAACGCATAACCGCATGTTTTGCCATTGTGAACTTCCCCACCCTACGCCAAAAAGCCACGGTAGAGAATGTATCCATTCTTTATACGACGTCTTGGGGTGAAACCTTTTTGAGACACGGCAGCGACGTGCTGGATACGCTGTGGTACGATTTACAAGAAGTAACCCCAAAGCCGCCGTGCTATGTAATGGTGCCACGTGGAAATCAACAAGCACGAATACTCGGCGAGTTCTTAGAAGCTAACGAGCTAAATTTCACCGTTTTATACTGATACGCCCAACGTAACACTTTCAAAGAAGCGCCAAGCGAAGTACTCCATCTCACACTTTCTCTCCGTTTAAAAAATATGCAGAAAAAGCTTGCGCTTTAGAATTACAAGCGTAATCTAAAAACATGGACTACAAATGTAATCAAAATAAAAGACGTCGTAATTATGAGTAAAATGTCAGACAAACCCGAAATTTCAAACGCTGAATTTGAAGTGCTGGACGTACTGTGGGACGACCATCCTGCCACGTCGAACGAGGTTATTGCGCGACTTAATGACAAAAAAGACTGGCACGAAAAAACCGTCAAAACCTTGTTAGGCCGCTTGGTAAAAAAAGAAGTGTTAGGGTTTGAAAAGCAGCAGCGCCAGTATCTTTATTATCCACTGATTGCTAAAGAAGATTATACAAAGAAAGAAACTACAAGTTTTGTTAGCCGACTGTTTAAAGGCAAGATCGCCCCTATGGTCGCCGGTTTTGCAAATCAAAACTCGTTATCTAAACAAGATGTGGACGAGCTCAAAGCCCTTATCAAGAAATGGGAAGAAAACAATGATTGATTGGATTATTGCTCAGCAGGGTATTTTTTCGCTAGCGCTTGTTTTACTCATGGTGTGCGAACACTTTTTTACTAATAAAATTGGGGCTTCGCTTACCTATAAGCTATGGGCGCTGATACCAGCTTGCCTAATAGTCAACAATCTTCCAATGTCGCTGGTTAACATTCCATCGAACAGCTTTGCTCGCTATGTGGTTGGCGTTAAGCCCACATTAGACACCGTTGAGTTCGAAACCTGGTTTACTGTATGGGCAATTGGCGTAAGCGCAATTACAGCCTATGTCCTAGCGCATCATCTTAAAATATGGGCATCGATAGGAAAGCGCCACGCTATCCACACCAATGCCTACTATTCCAGCAAAGCTACCACACCTATGCTATTTGGTTTTATCTTGCCAAAGGTGCTTATTCCCTTCTCATTTAAAAGTGCATTTTCGATTCAACAACAAGCACTGGTATTAGAGCACGAGAATGTGCATCGCAAACATTACGATCACCTGTGGAACGCGTTAGCGCTGGTTATCGCTATTGTCTTTTGGTTCAACCCACTGGTTTGGCTTGCGCTAAAATCCTTCAGAATTAATCAAGAGTTGGCTTGTGATCACGCAGTACTGAAAGACAAGACAGACAACGAAAAACTTATCTATGCAAAAGCACTCGTGCAGTGTGCCGAGCATGGTTCAGACGCCCTGCACTTTACACGCGGGCTTTACCCAACCTTTGGAGAAAAAAGGACTATGATCAAACGTTTAAACGCGATAAAGCAACCTATGCGTAACAATAAGGTACTGGCTGCAGGCGTACTTTCAATTGCCGCCATGCTCACCATCAACACGGCTTTAGCCAATGCGCCAGTAGCAGTGACAAAATCTGAAGCTAAGATTAACCAGGCATCGCCGGTTAAACGCGTTCCACCAAGCTATCCAGAAAAAGCAGCACAGCAAAATGTAGAAGGTTTCGTTGTACTCTCTTTCGATATTACTGAAACGGGCGCTACAGATAATGTAAAAGTAGTAAAATCGGTACCTGCTGGCGTATTTGATAAAAGTGCAAAAGTTGCCCTGAAACAATGGGAATACAAGCCTCGTATTCAAGGTGGCAAAGGCGTGAGGCAGACCGGCCTTCTGGTGCAGCTAGACTATCAGCTTGGTGCCTCTCTTGATACGGCGAGTGTTGAAAAGAATGCTTCCCCTGATGTAGAGCGTATAATCGTTCCACCCAAACAGAGCAAGTAAGCCCCAAAATTATCAGAATACTAAAAGGAGCGTATCGCTCCTTTTAGTGTTTTGTCTAATTGACTTAGTTCCTGCCTACTGCACACTACCACTCGATCACCCAAGTCTCTTATAAAATGTAAAGTGCCTTTACAATTTCTATAGAGAATTTACGACCTCACTACGTTAGAATGTGAGTATTTACACACCTGAAAACTTCTAATTTATGGAAGGTTTAAATAGTCGATAGCACAATTGCTATGGTTATTTTCAATCAAGTTACTCCAGACGGGCTTTCGCTGCTGGTGTACAAAAAGGAAATCTATAATGAATCGTATCGATTTAGCACCTACAGTGGTTGCCCTTACTTTTTTTACTACTTGTGCTAATGCCAATATTGATCAGCTTAAAGGTCTGTTAGGCGGTAAGAAAGCGGAATCGACAGTTACTTCCAGTAGCCTAACTGAAATGGCAACCAGCGCAGCATCTAATATCGACTTGGCTAGCTTAGTGAGTTCAGTTGCAGGTAACCTTAACGTGTCTGAAAACCAATCAGAAGGTGGCATAGCGTCAATTATGAACTATGTACAAGGCAACCTTTCAGGCGCTGATTACGCCCAGTTGGCAAGCAGCATTCCAGGTATTGATAGCCTGCTTGAAGATGTTCCCTCTCTTAGTGGTAACTCAGCAGCAAGCTCAAGTTCTTCACTATCAGGCTTACTCAACAAGGCCTCTGAGTACAGCTCTACACTTAAATCGGTAAACGACTTAAAGCAACAATTTGAAGCGTTAGGCCTTTCAACCGATATGATTGCCAGCTTTGTCACTCAAATCAGCTCGTATCTAAATGTAAATGCAGATGAAGAAACACAGGCGTTGTTTAAATCTGGCCTAGATAATTTGCTAACCGCTCTGTAACCTGTCTAAGGCGTATTAATTCTCTTCTACAATCCAAATTAATACGCTTTAACTTTTTTGCAGGGGCTTTTAGCTTGGTGAAATAGCAACTCCTGTTTATCTTTTTACATTCAAATACACAGCCTAATCGCCTATGCAAAATGCAATGTCTCGGTTTTCTACGAAGCCCAAATGGTTTCGACTATCCACTTATCTTGTTCTCATCTACCTTACTTACGCGCTTCTTATCGGCGTGGTTACGCCTGCGGTGTTAAAGGCAAAGTTACCCAACATAGTAAAAGAAAACATTGGAAGAGATGCTGCTGTTGAAGATATTGCAATCAACCCTTTCTTGCTAAAGATAGAAGTGACTAATTTTGTTATCTATCCAAATATACACTCTTCAAATGAAAGCGAAGATAACGTCGTAATCCAGAACCAAGAAAATCATTTTTTTAGCGTTGGCAATGTTTCGCTGGACCTTGGATTCTGGCAATCACTTTTCACCCTCACTCCTGCCGTTGAATCGCTAACCATAGACGAACCTTTTGTTTCCATTGCACGTTTAAGCGAAAGTGAAGACACACAAATCTTCAACTTCTCTGACATTCTCACCCACATAGAAAAGCGCAATACGAATGTCCCCACCGAGTCTGAAGATGCTAGCGAAGGACAAATTCCCCGAATTACGTTACGTGACTTTGCGCTTAACGAAGGGCGAGTGGTTATTGAAGACAAGGTGACCAACACCCTGCTTGATTACCCAGAACTGAGCGTTGACTTGCAAGATTTGGATACTCACGCTTTGATCAGTTCAAGTAGTGTTGGCAACAAAAACGCTAACCCTAAAAGCGATAAAAGTGAAAGTGATCAATCAAAAGGTAAGTTAGCGTTCAACCAATATCAATTTAACTTGCTCACCGCAGAGAAAGGTAACATCGCCATTGATGGCGAGTTTCAATTATCTCCACTAAAAGTAACGACAGACATCACGATAAACGATGTAGCCCTTACGCCGCTTTGGTCACTTTCAAAAGATTTGATAGAAGCAGATTTAGTAGACGGCAAGGTTAACTTAAGCTTACATGCTGAAGTTTTTGAACAAGATACAGCCTTCCAGTTTATTCTAGAGCGTGGCGAATTTGCTGTTAACAACCTTGTGTTTAACGCTGGTTTTTCGCCTGCCACAACAGGCACCGCCAAGAGTTCGCAAGAGATCATTGCCATACCCGCGTTTGCCATACACGATATAAACGTAAACGCATTAGAACAGCAAGTTAGCATTGCTGAAGTTGCTTTTGACAACGTTCGAGTGTCGGGCCTATTTGACAAGTCAGGGCTTGATTTACAGCGTCTGTTTACCCCCAAAAGCCCTACGGCAGATGCTACATCAGCTAACGCTAACCCCAGCGCAGCGCAAGAAGGAAATAGCGCAGCGCATACAAGTAATAGCACAGCGCAAAAGGGAAATAGTGAAACAGAAGATGAGGATGTTTCTAACGTAGCAACCGACAGCACAAATGAACTAGCACATGAGACCTCGTGGTATGTTGAGCTTCACCAATTTGCATTTAATGACGGTAGCATTGACCTTTTAGAGCGTAGCGTAAGTGACGGGACCTACTACCGCATCAGCAACCTCAATATTAAAAGTGGAAAAGTCACTACTGACTTCTCTAAACCTATTTCCTACACCACCAGTTTACATATCTCTGCCGACCCACAGACGTTTAGCGACACATCCAAAGGTGCACTAAGCAGTAGCGGCAGCGTAGTTATTGCAGAACAAACTGTGCAGGGTAAAGCAGCGATTGAGCAACTGGTGCTAAGTCAGTTCCAGCAGTACGTTTCCCCCCACGCAAATGTGACTCTTGAAGATGGGCTATTTAATTTAAACGTTGAGTTTGATGGGGCATTTAAGAACGCCGCTGATAAAGAAAATATCGACTCACTAAACGTTAAGGCGAGTACTAGCATTAATAATTTAAGCGTACTGGATGACGCCAGCTCTCCCCTACTACAGTGGCAGTCCTTAAATGTAGACAACATCGAATTTGACCACACATCGAACCAGCTAAGCGTAGACAACATTCACCTACAAGCGCCATTTGCACGACTTATTATTGATGAAGCTAAACAGACCAATGTGAGTAAGCTGATTGTCGCTTCATCAGACAAGTCCGCTAACAGTGAAAGTGCCAGCGAAACTGGCAGCGCAACCACGTCGAAAGCATCAAACGCAAACGTGCATGCAAGCACTACAGCTGAGCCTTCACAAGCCAACGAATTGGCCATCGCCGTTAACACTATATCAATAGAAAACGGCAAAGCGTATTTTGCTGACCATTCACTAACGCCCAAATTTGCGTCTGCTATAGAAAGTTTAAATGGCAAAGTATTGGGAATTGACTCTCGCTCAACTTCTCCTGCCAATGTGGATATCACCGGAAAGATAGACAACTATGCTCCGGTCAAACTAGCAGGCACTATTCACCCATTAAAAGATGATATAGACCTTGATTTAGATTTTTCAGTCAAAGGCGCCGAACTGACTTCAGTTAACCCCTACTCAGGCACCTACATGGGCTATTACATTGACAAAGGCTTGCTGTCTTTGGCTGTGCAATACAAACTGAATGGTAAAGCGTTGGAAGGTAAGAACCGTGTGGTTATCGACCAATTAACGTTAGGCAAGAAATCGAATTCTGAGCAGGCGTTGAGTTTACCACTTGGGCTTGCCATTGCGTTATTAGAAGACAGAAACGGCGTTATCGATTTGGGTTTGGATGTGTCTGGCGATATCGATAGTCCGGACTTCAGTTTCGGCTCCATTATCCTCAATGCTATTGGCAATATTATTACCAAAGCTGTTACTGCACCCTTTTCGCTACTTGCGAACCTGGTTGGCAGTGACGACGAACTCGACAACGTTGAGTTCGGGTTTGGAGAGCATTCGCTAGATGCGGACGCTCAAGAAAAACTGAATACCCTTGCCAAAGCCCTTAAAAAACGTCCAGGACTTAGGGTTAATATCGAAGGTACTGTCAACGCCATGTCTGATGCAAGTGCCCTAGCGCAACGTCAGTTGAACACTACACTTTTAACAAGAAGCGGCTATGCTGATTCACCTGCAACTACTGGCAACGTTAGTACTAACGAAAAATCTCTTGCTGGCGGTGAAAATGAAAGTTCCAACACCCTTGGCAGAGTACAGCGCGACTCAATAAGTGGCAGTAGTATCCCACTGGAAGGCCCGTTAGCCGATGCGCTTTTATCCTACTATGTTGAGGTGTTTACACCTGACCTTAATCAAGAATATGACAACATGGTGGCGCAGCTTTACCCTGAACTCGCAAATTCAGACAATGAACAGAGCCAAAAGAGTGCTGATAACAATAAGGAAGTCATTAACGAAGAAAGTGTAAACCGAGCATTAAGCATTGCCCGATACAACAAACTACGTAACAACATTGATATCCCTGAAAGTGACTTAATCCTTCTGGCTGACGCGCGCAGTAAAGCGGTGAAAGGTTATTTGGCAAATGAAGCTGAGGTAGAAGCGAATCGCTTATTCTTGCTTAATACCCAGCACGACTTACATACCGAATTTAGCGGTGTGGAATTAACGTTAGAAGCGAAGTAATGAACGGGTTGGCTTGAAAATAAAACCCTATAATTTAGGGTTCCATAAGGTCACTAAACAAAAAAAGGGTAGCTTATTCAGTTAAGCTACCCTTTTTTGTAAACAGTGACTTCTGATACTACTTGCTACTTAAAACCCAGCTAGCAAATGGTACCGTAGTGCGTGCCTCGCCTACTTCTTCAAATGGGGCGCGCAAGTTGCGGATACGTTAGACGCGTTGAAAATTTCGATCCAATAGCCGTCTGGGTCTTTGATAAATGCGATCCCTTTCATAGAACCATCATTAAGCCCTTTCTGAAAAGGAACGTCTAGTGATGCAAATCGTGCACATGCAGCTTCAGCATCAGGCACATGAAAACCAATATGCCCAAAACCTTTTGGCTCTGTATTTCCGTTATGATAATCCACTGTTTCTGGTGTATCGCCCCAATTGTGGGTTAGCTCCAACATGGCCGGGCGACCAAAAGTTTGCTGAGTACGTTCGTCTACATCGTCAGAAATATCAGAGAAATCATCACCTGCCGCCAAAAAATAAAGGCTGAACTTCATTTCTTCAAAATCTAGACGCTTAATTAGCGTCATTCCCATAACTCGCGTATAGAAATCTAGCGAACGCTTGGGGTCGGCAATGCGCAGCATAGTTTGGTTGAACACAAAACCTTGTGTCGCGGCATCTTTCTCTTCATACAGGCCTTCGGCCTTATCGAAATGTCGGCTCATAATAGTCGTCCTTAGCGATATAGATAATTAAGGCAAGGCAATCTTGCTTTGCCTAAAAACGAGTGCATAGAAGTGAGGGGTAATTTTCTTTTCACAACAGCACTTAGTCTATCCTCTTACGCGCTTTACCTCAGATGCGTTTTATTCAACGCCTATTTTTACAGCGCTTTTATTTTTTAGGGAGCTTTCCCCAAACCGAACCTGCATCACTTTTTTTCACTGGCGACACTTTAGTATTGGTGTTTTTGCCAGCCGCTTCTTTTTGTTTGCTAGCGCCTTTATTAAATGAGCTTGGCTTAGTACCAGAAGTGCTTGAGCTATCTGATTTTTTATGCGAAGTTTGTCGCGTGGACTCCGGTCGATATTTTTTCACCATACCTTGCAACAAATTGCGAACCACTTGATCGCCAGCAGGTTTAAAGTTGCGATGGTCTGGCTTTCTAAAAAACGCCGACAGCTCACCTTTACTCATTCTAAAGTCTGCTAATTTAAGCACCGCTATCATATCGTCATCTTTATAACTCATCGCAATACGGATTTTGCGCAGTACTTCATTATTACTTAATCGCTCTTTTGGCCCCAGCTCTTGAGGCATTTGCCCTTCTTGACGACCACGATTTTTAATAATCAATCCATCTAGAAACAGCGCAATAATCTTATCGCGACACGGCAGATAGCCCTCTTCGCCTTCCCGCTTCATCACAGCATGTAAATAATCAATTTCCATGTCGTAGTTCACTAATTTAAAAATACTTATGGCGGCGGTATCGTTGATAGCTAATGCATAACGAAGGCGACGTAAAACATCGTTGTGGATCATGAAAATGGGCCTGAAAAGTGGAGTAGCCAATAATTGGTATGGATTACAGTGTAGCGCTACGTGCGCTTTCGCATATTTTACACTACTTGGCCATTTGCATCTATCGCTGGCTGTCGGGTGCGTAATTTCTACCAACACATAGTGAAACCAAATTAACGTACTTGGCGTAACGACATTGTACATCTGGTTTCGCTCATTTCATCGGCGTACCGAAATTGAGCTCATTGGTAGAAGGATACTTCCATGGCAACATTAAATCTCAACGGGAGAGACGTCAGTCTTCCCGATGATCCACGAACGACTTTGTTAGATTTTCTCCACCAGCATTTATCACTTTTTGGCACCAAAAAAGGTTGTGACCACGGACAATGTGGTGCTTGTACCGTTATCGCTGACGGCAAGCGTATTAATGCATGCTTAGTGTTTGCATTCCAGTTAGAAGGCGCTGAAGTCACAACTATTGAAGGCATCGGTGAAGGTGAGAGTCTTCATCCGCTGCAAAAAGCTTTTATCGAGCGTGACGCGTTTCAGTGTGGCTATTGCACATCTGGTCAAATATGTTCAGGCGTATCCCTACTTAGGGAAATGAAAAATGAAGACCCTAGCTCAGTTACTTATAGTCAAACTCGTCACAGTAAAGCTTCATTGAAAGAAGATATCAGCGAACGCATGAGCGGTAACCTATGCCGCTGCGGCGCCTACCCTAATATTGTGGATGCTATAACCGATGTCATTGCTTTGGAGAGACAATAATGCAGCCATTCACTCTTCATCATTATAACGGCGAAAAGCCGTTGAGTAGCCTGCCCCTGGACACAAGATCACGTTTTTTGGCCGGAGGTACAAACCTAATAGATTTAATGAAACTACAGGTAGAAACGCCTAAAACATTAGTAAGTCTTGCGAAATGGGATAAAGCTAACACTATCAGCGAAGATGACAATTACTATTATATTGGCGCCATGGTGACTAATTCTGACTTAGCGAAGTTCGCTCACACGCAGCCCAATGTGTCTTTACTTGCGCAAGCTTTATTAAGCGGTGCAACAGTTCAACTTAGAAATAGGGCAACCACTGCAGGCAATTTGCTACAACGCACCCGCTGTTATTATTTTTACGACACCACAAAAGCCTGTAATAAACGAGAGCCAGGCACTGGCTGTAGCGCATATAACAGCATGAATAGAATTCATGCCATATTTGGCACTAGCGAGAGCTGTATCGCCACACACCCTTCCGACATGGCCGTAGCCATGATTGCGCTTAACGCACAGGTACATACGCAGCAACCTGATGGCAACACGCGTCAAATCGCGCTACGAGATTTCTACCGTGAACCTGGCGACACGCCGCACATAGAAACCCAATTAGACGAAGATGAACTCATTACCCATGTCAGCATAAAGAAAAAAGCAAACGGTACTCAGTACTATCACAAAGTACGCGACCGTTCTTCCTATGCGTTTGCACTCGTTTCTGTTGCGGCTGGTTTGAAAATTGAAGATGGTCGTTTTAAAGACCTTTCTCTCGCCTTTGGTGGTGTGGGCACCAAGCCTTGGTATCCGCAAAAAGCAATCAGTTTTCTTGAAGGCGCGGAACCAACCCAAGAAGTCATATTGCAAGCCGCGGAAGCTGAGTTATCCAAAGCAAAAACGTTTGGCAGTAATGACTTTAAACCAGAACTATTGCGCAGGACGTTAACAAAAGTGCTTTTAGAGTTAGCAGAACATCAGGTAAAGCACCCAGGACATGAAGGAGCTTTATATGACAACGCATAATGCCAAAACTGTAGGGACGCCAGTTAATCGAGTTGATGGTTCAGCAAAGGTGTCAGGTCAAGCAAGGTACGCTGCGGAGCATATGAGCGATCGCACTCCTTTGATAGGCTGGGTTGTATCAAGTGATACTGCCGTAGGTAAAATCACATCCCTTAATACAGAGCAAGCGGAACAGGCCGAAGGCGTACATGCAGTTATCACGTATAAAAATGCAGGTACTCTTAAGCCATTTAGCAAGCCTGCAGATGAAAGCAGGTTTACTCAAAGTCGCGCCGTACTTAACGAACCTAACATTCGTCATTTCGGTGCGCCGGTCGCTCTAGTTATTGCTGATACGTTGGAGCAAGCACGCTATGCCGCAAGTCTAGTAACCTTCACCATAGACGGTGAAATACCAGATTTGCTGACAGAATTCGATGATGCAACGCAAAAACCAGCGTCGCTAGATGGTGGGTTTGAGGCAGATGCGTCTAGCGGTGATAAACCGCAGCAAAGTGATATCCAAGCAAGCATTAACGAAACTTATACTACACCCAGCCAAATCTCTGCTGCTATGGAGCCTCACGCCACGGTTGCCGACTTTAAAGATGGAAAGCTTGAGGTCTATTGTAGCGTTCAGATTATAGCGACGGCTGTTGAGGCGCTTGCGATTACGCTTGAAATGGATGAAGCAGACATCGTAGTGCAGAGCCCCTTTGTAGGTGGCGGGTTTGGCTCTAAGCTAGGTCTTCATTACGATGCAACGCTCGCTTGTATAGGGGCCAGGTATTTAGAGCGGGCTGTCAAAGTGGTGTTAAGCAGGCGTCAGGTCTTTTATAACACCCCTCATCGAGGGCACAGCATACAGAAAATCAGCCTTGCTTCTGGTGATGATCATGCACTGTTAAGCGTACAACACAAAAGCGCTATGCCAAAAGCCAAGGGCTATGAGTTTGCCGAAGCAACAGGGGCTGGCGCACGGGTTACCTATAAATCTCAGTTCATTGAAAGTACGCATAGGGTCAAAGACGTAGACCTGCCGCTTATCGACTCTACCCGTTCTCCCGGAGATGCCATTGGTTCCCTTGCTTTTGAATCGGCCATTGATGAACTTGCCCACGAAGCCGGTATCGACCCGCTTACGTTTCGCATAAAAAACCTGCCGGTAGTTCATCCTATGAAAGGCACGCGGTTTACCACCCACAACTTAGGTGAGTGCCTTCGTCAAGGCGCGCAAAACTTCAAGTGGCAGCATAAAACACAGCCCACACCGGGTAAACAAATCGGCCATGGCGTAGCGAGTGCTATGCGTATGAATGTGCTGGTGGAAAGTTCAGCTGAAGTGGAATTGAGTGCTACCGGTGAGGTAACGGTTCGCACTGATATGACAGATATTGGTACAGGCACCTACACTATTCTCACACAAATTGCCGCCGATACTTTAAATACGTCGGTAGACAATGTCACAGTAAAACTCGGTGATAGCCGCTACCCTGCTTCATGTGGTTCAGGTGGCTCATTTGGCGCAGCAAGCTCTGGTTCGGCGGTAAAAAAGGCTTGTGAAGCGCTTATTGCGAATATTAAAAGCTCACTTCCCCCAGCCCTTAGCCAAGCTGAAGTACAAATTTTAGATGGGCAAATAAAGTTAGTTTCGATTGCACAAGGTGATGATGAAGAAGTAAGTCGTCCGGTATTACTCGCCAACTTTATGTCCGACAGCGACTTCCCCATATCAGCAACCGGTAAAGTATCCGAGGATGACACCAGCGATGATGAGCAGTATTCATGTGGCGCTCATTTCGCGGAAGTAGAGGTAGATGAATACACGGGTGAAGTTAGGCTACTTCGCCAATACGGTATGTTCAGCGCGGGGCAAATCTTGAATATGAAAACAGCTGCATCTCAAATAAAAGGGGGAATGGTATGGGGCGCTGGCTACGCACTTACTGAAGGGATCCATCACCATAAAGACACGGCAAGCTTTGTAAATCCAGATTTTGGTGAATATCATGTGGCAGTCAATCGGGACATTGCCGAAGTTAGCCTGGATTTCTTACAAGAGGCAGATTATGCCGCATCGCCAGTGGGTGCAAAAGGTATTGGTGAACTAGGCATTACTGGAGCAGGCGCCGCCATCGCTAACGCAATTTATGATGCATGCAAAGTGAGAGTACGAGACTTCCCCATTACCATGGATAAAATAATCGCAGGTAAAAACTAAGCAAAAAAAGCGG